>OJUG01002106.1_pt1 | contig 22312 bp, 20 predicted proteins | sample 1599841 | NCBI WGS metagenome assembly OJUG01 (sample SAMN04168659, study PRJEB22393) | human gut metagenome | biome: human gut microbiome; feature: stool | host: Homo sapiens | collected 2014-05-12 | reverse complement strand
CACCGCACGGCAGGCCATCCGGGAGTCCATCCAGGCCACCCGCGGCTTCAAGACCAGCTATGCCTGGTTCCAGTTCAGCTTCATTGGCTGGTGGCTCTTCTCGCTGTTCATGCTGCCGCTGTTCTACACCATTCCCTATGTGTGGGGCGGCAACGCACTCTATGCCCGTACCCTGCTGGAAGCCCGGCGGGTGATCCCCCGTCCCGGCGAAGCAGCCCAGCCCGCCTGATTTTTCCCGATATGCAGAACACCCCCGACCACCCGTTCGGAACGGGCAGCCGGGGGTGTTTTTTATCTGCCGGGGATCAGAGCCCCAGTTCCTCACCGATGAGAAAGACATGGATGCGTCCGGCAGGACGGCAGGCCCGGGTGAGCAGGATCTGGTTGCAGATGCAGTCCGGGCTCAGGCAGTTGTGGCAGAGCCCATCCGCGGCACAGGGGGTCTTTCCGCCGAACCGCAGGGCATTGGCTGGGGCGGCAGTGTTCCGGGCCCGGCTCACCGCTGTTTCGGTGGTGGGCTGGATCTTGCCGGCACTGCACAGCACCAGCACCTGCTTCGGCCCGAAACAGAGTGCCGCCAGACGGTTGCCGGTGCCGTCGATGTTCACCAGCACCCCTTCCGCCGAGATGGCATTGGCGCTCATCAGATACCAGTCGGAGAGCAGTCCCTGCCGGTGCAGTTCTGCCCGCTCCTCCGGGTTCTTTGCCAGATCCCGGTCGATCACCTTCCAGTTCCCGGCGTGAACCGCCTCGGTGAGCCCCATATCCCGGATGGTGGCGGAACCGCCCCAGGCCACCGTGCAGCCCTCGGGCAGCAGCCGCAGCGCCGCGGCCTTTGCCTCCTCGGCGGTGGCAAACCGCTCGGCCTCAAAGCCCCGGCGGCGCAGCTGGGTGATGGTCGCCCGGGCCAGCTGTTCATAATGTTTCTGCATCAGTTCCTGCATAACAGGGTCGCTCCTTTCAGTCCTTTTTCTCTATTGTAGCATGGGGCTGTCCCGGCTGCAAAGCGTTTTCCCCATAAAACAGAAAAAAGCAGTACAGCCGGACGGCCATACTGCTTTCCATAAGGGAGGGATTTTTTACTTGGCGTTCAGGGTATCACTGATGGACTGGTAGATGGCGTCGGAATTTTCACCCATCACCATAACCACATAGCCATTGATGGTCTCGCACTTGGCGTTCTTGGCAATGGCATACTGATCCTGGAGGTAGGTTTCAAAGTTCTTCTGCTGCAGTTCTACAAAGTTCTGGCAGGCAGAGAGAACGGTCTCCTCCTTGCCCTCAGCCGGCTTGATGAGAGCCATGCCGTAGGCACGCACATTGATCAGCGAAATGGACAGGGCACCGGCTTCAATATCTTCAGCGGAAAGGCCCAGGGTCTCAAAGATCATCTGGGAGGAACGGGCAGTGCCTTCAGCCTGCTGGAAGGCTGCGATCTCCTCAGCGGTGAAGCCCTTCTCAGTGAGAGTGGCGTCGATGTCCTCATAGGGCAGAGCATTGTACTCCTCCATGAAGGTGTTGGCCTCGTCCTCGCTCATGCCCTTGTTGGCGGTGAGCCAGTCGATGGCGGCATTCAGCGAATCGGTGGTGATGACCTCCGCCATACCGTCGGAATTCTCCGAAATAGCCGAGGACAGGATCTGGGACAGCTCTTCAGTGGTATACTCCTTGGTCTCCGGAGCGTTGGAGCAGGCTGCCAGCGAAAGGGTCAGTACGGCTGCCAGAGCAGCGGAAAGCAGTTTTTTCATGAGAATGAACTCCTTGTTTTTTGATAAATTTGGTTTGTGTACCCAGCCGGCAGACATTTACTGACCGGCTGCATTACAATAGTGTACCCGATGGGCGAAATTATTGCAAGGGCAGGACAGAGTTTTTTGATCGGGCTGGGCGGCGGGGATAAAATATGCTACAATGAGAACAGATTTATTGAAGAAGGGGTGGAAAGGAGATGGAATATCTTCTCTATCTGCTCACCGGGCTGACAGCGGTGCTGCTGGTGTTCCGCAAAACGCGGCGGGTCGGATGTGTGCTGGCAGCGGCGCTCCTCATCGACGCTGTCCTCTGCAATCTTCTTCTCAAACCGCTGGTGGCCCGCGTCCGTCCATGCGGCATCCTTACGGAGGTACAGCTGCTTATCCCGTACCCGGACGATTTCTCCTTTCCTTCGGGCCATACAGCGGCGTCCTTCGCCTCGGTGACAGCTCTCTGGATGGCCGGGAAAAAGCAGTGGGCGATGGCAGCTCTGCCGGTAGGCGTTCTCATCGCATTCTCGCGGATGTACCTCTGTGTCCATTACCCGACGGATATTCTGGGTGGTGCCATTTTGGGAGCCGCCTGCGGATGGGCGGGAGCATGGCTCGTAAAGAAAGCAGAGCGCCGAATGGCCATCCCGCGGAACTGAAAAAAGAAGGAGAGACCGCCGTACAGCAGCTTGCTGTACGGCGGTCTCTTTTGTTATGGGGACCCGCTTATCTGCGGGAACATCCCGGTTTTCCGCAAAAAGCCTAAAAGACATGCAGGCGAAGCAATGCAGCCTCAAAAATCGGCTTCCGTAAAAAGAAAAGCACCGTACTTCAAACGAAGTACAGTGCTTTTTTGGTGGAGAATAGCGGGATCGAACCGCTGACCTCTTGCATGCCATGCAAGCGCTCTCCCAGCTGAGCTAATCCCCCATAGCTGGTGTGCCGTCCCTGACGACGTGTGTTATTATACCAGCAAAATGGAGAGTTGTCAATAACTTTTTTTATTTTTTGTGAGCGACGCTGCGGCTGGTGCTGCGCTTGTAGTAGAACAAGTACTGCTGTACGATGCCAGCCTGCTGATCATAGGAAGGAAAAGGGTCGCGGCCGCCGAATTCCTCATCAATGAGTCGCTGTATCCAGACATCAATGGGAGCCATCGCGGTACGGCCATAGCCAAAGAGGCAGACGCAGTTTGCTACCTTTTTGCCGACGCCGTCCAGCTCGAGGAGGCGGGAAAAGAGAGCGTCGTCGGGCAGCGCCGCCAGAGCACCGAGGTCGAGTGTGCCGCTGGAAGCCTGAGCGGCAGCGTTCTGGATGTAACGGGTGCGGTAGCCCAGACCACAGCCCATCAGCTGCGCTTCAGAGAGGCCGCAGAGCTGCTGCGGGGTAGGAAAGAGGAAAACTTCATCGCCTTCGGCACTGAGCGGTTCGCCGCAGCACCGGGCAAGGTGTTCCACGGCGGTGCGGATGGCCGGAATGCTCTTGCGCTGGGAGATGAGAAAGGTGATGAGCATTTCCCATGGATCCTGATGCAGGACTCGGATGCCCTGCCCGAAATCGAGCGATTTGTCCAGATAGCTGCTCTGTCCCGCCAAGCTGCACCGCAGCGCGGCATAGTTCCGGCCCAAATCAAAGTAGTCGGCCCAGTACTCCCGATCTGAGCCATACCATGCGGCGTCGTATTGACCATCGCCCAGCGGAGTCAGATAAAGAAGTGCGCTGCCGGAAAGAAAACGGTAGCGCCCGTCGGACAGCTTCTGTGGCCGGAAGCACTGGCCGCTTTCGATGATCTTGTCGAGGTCAAAGTCGTCCTGGATGGCGACGAGCTGATGGGTGAGGGAAACTGTATGCATGGAAAACTCCTTTTTGGAAAAATTGTGGCGATGCCCGATTCGCGGTGAAAACTGGTTTCTATCTGTACCCTCCGCGGGGAGGGTGACAGGCTGTACCAGCAGGGCTTCGGGCGGTAGAGCATATTTCTATCCACGCCCTCCGCGAGGAGGGCGACCGCAGTGCATCAGTGGACAACCGGAGACGCGCCGATTTCTATCCACGCCCTCCGCGAGGAGGGCGACCACGGACGCAGGCGGCAGCACCGAGACCGGCCTATTTCTATCCACGCCCTCCGCGAGGAGGGCGACGTCCGGAACTGCAGTGCTGCTGCACGAAGCGCCGGATATTTCTATCCACGCCCTCCGCGAGGAGGGCGACGCTTTGTCTTGTCGTCACGTTCCATTTCCGTGATATTTCTATCCACGCCCTCCGCGAGGAGGGCGACACTTTACAATCGAAGTCAACAGAACGGCTATTCGATTTCTATCCACGCCCTCCGCGAGGAGGGCGACGAGCGCAACACGGGAGACTATCGACTAGGAGGAGGACATTTCTATCCACGCCCTCCGCGAGGAGGGCGACGTCAGCGGGCCAGCAAGTCCCGCCAGAGAGCCAGTATTTCTATCCACGCCCTCCGCGAGGAGGGCGACCTGAGATATGGTAAACCGGCGAGAGCGATATAGATTTCTATCCACGCCCTCCGCGAGGAGGGCGACACGGCAGATCTTCCACCGTGCCGTAGGTGAGCTTATTTCTATCCACGCCCTCCGCGAGGAGGGCGACCTCACAGCTTTCAATGCGGGCGCCCTGCATTTCAATTTCTATCCACGCCCTCCGCGAGGAGGGCGACCTGATGCGGTAGGCTGCGGACGCTGCTGCAAGTAATTTCTATCCACGCCCTCCGCGAGGAGGGCGACCACGCCGCTTGCGGGTGCTGCGCCGGAACATCTCGATTTCTATCCACGCCCTCCGCGAGGAGGGCGACGCATCCTTGTAGGCTGCAATGATGTCCTGAATCCATTTCTATCCACGCCCTCCGCGAGGAGGGCGACCTGGAAAAGCTGCTGTTCTGTTTGGCGGACAGGTTATTTCTATCCACGCCCTCCGCGAGGAGGGCGACGCAGTCTGGACGGCCTGACCGTGACCGGTGTGTGATTTCTATCCACGCCCTCCGCGAGGAGGGCGACCACCGATGCCGACGGCGATACTCTGACCGTTACCGAATTTCTATCCACGCCCTCCGCGAGGAGGGCGACTGTATTTTTTGGGTGGGAAGACGAGAGAGTATGATTTCTATCCACGCCCTCCGCGAGGAGGGCGACCTGTGATGCGGCGTGCCTATGACGAAAAATACAGATTTCTATCCACGCCCTCCGCGAGGAGGGCGACCGCCTGGAGCTTTGCCACGCGGTCTCCGACCATAATTTCTATCCACGCCCTCCGCGAGGAGGGCGACCACCGAGCGCCCGGCCATCGGCCGTCATGGAAAGAATTTCTATCCACGCCCTCCGCGAGGAGGGCGACCTAAGAAAGAGACTGCTGCGGCCCAGGCCGTGGAATTTCTATCCACGCCCTCCGCGAGGAGGGCGACATTCCAGCATCGGTATCAAGAGAGGGTCACGCTTATTTCTATCCACGCCCTCCGCGAGGAGGGCGACGCCCTCGACTACGCTGCCAAAATCAAACACGCGCAATTTCTATCCACGCCCTCCGCGAGGAGGGCGACGTTATTCTGATGTACCTCTTGACGATCACGTCCGTATTTCTATCCACGCCCTCCGCGAGGAGGGCGACTGTCCGTCCGGCTCGTATAGTCATAAGCACGATGTATTTCTATCCACGCCCTCCGCGAGGAGGGCGACTACTATTAGTAGTATCTCCCGGACGACGATGCACATTTCTATCCACGCCCTCCGCGAGGAGGGCGACCTTCGTGCCTTCGCGTCTACTCTGGGAGCACTTCGAATTTCTATCCACGCCCTCCGCGAGGAGGGCGACCGGCTTTGGAGCACAGACACCGTCGGGCGGATACGATTTCTATCCACGCCCTCCGCGAGGAGGGCGACCTCCCACGCCCTCCGCGAGGAGGGCGACCTCGAAAATATCGCAAATAAAGAACGTCAAGATCTATTTCTATCCACGCCCTCCGCGAGGAGGGCGACCCGCAGAAAGGCGAGCCGATTGCACTGCCTCTGGGCGATTTCTATCCACGCCCTCCGCGAGGAGGGCGACCAAGCGCTCTGGTTCGACGGCTGCCACCAAGCGATTTCTATCCACGCCCTCCGCGAGGAGGGCGACCCGAGGTGCAGAAAGGCGTGAACATCGTCTTTGAATTTCTATCCACGCCCTCCGCGAGGAGGGCGACGTGCAGCGGGCGCCGTCCTCGTCCAGCGTGGACGGATTTCTATCCACGCCCTCCGCGAGGAGGGCGACACGGGGTTTGTGCTGCTCGACATGATAGCTTGCTATTTCTATCCACGCCCTCCGCGAGGAGGGCGACCCAGCACTCCCGGTTTTGCTACGTTGTCATACAATTTCTATCCACGCCCTCCGCGAGGAGGGCGACAGGACTCGGAGACAAATGGTTTCAGGATCATCAAATTTCTATCCACGCCCTCCGCGAGGAGGGCGACGACAACGATGTGGACAAATTCATCGCAAGCTTCGATTTCTATCCACGCCCTCCGCGAGGAGGGCGACCGTAGAGGGCAACAAGCCCGAGGAGTGACCAAGGTATTTCTATCCACGCCCTCCGCGAGGAGGGCGACTTGCGGATGTTGTTAAACAGCGCGTTTATTTCCTTATTTCTATCCACGCCCTCCGCGAGGAGGGCGACCTACAAGCGTTGGCTGCGTGACGTTCTGGTTTCTATTTCTATCCACGCCCTCCGCGAGGAGGGCGACCGCTTTTTTAAGCTGTCTGTAAAGCTTTCGGATATTTCTATCCACGCCCTCCGCGAGGAGGGCGACACGATGACCTACGACGAAGACCATGTACCATACGGAATTTCTATCCACGCCCTCCGCGAGGAGGGCGACCAGAGCCGAAACAGCTGTGCAAACTGGTTGACCTATTTCTATCCACGCCCTCCGCGAGGAGGGCGACGCGTTCATCGTTAACTTGACGTCTTGCCTCCGCTTATTTCTATCCACGCCCTCCGCGAGGAGGGCGACCTGTTGATGGCCGGATTGTCTACGTTTTGGTCTCTATTTCTATCCACGCCCTCCGCGAGGAGGGCGACACACGGCGGCGATTTCCGTAACACCGTACAACGATTTCTATCCACGCCCTCCGCGAGGAGGGCGACTCCGACATGACCACACCTATCAGCAGGGACTCGAATTTCTATCCACGCCCTCCGCGAGGAGGGCGACATCGCCGGAGGACTCATAAACAAATTCCTAGGCGATTTCTATCCACGCCCTCCGCGAGGAGGGCGACTACAGCATCCCGGGCCTTGTGGACCATCATTAAAATTTCTATCCACGCCCTCCGCGAGGAGGGCGACACCATGAACAAGTCCATGTTTACCAAGTCGTTTACAATTTCTATCCACGCCCTCCGCGAGGAGGGCGACCCAGTGCTCCCAGAGTAACCTGTTCGGAACGAAGAAATTTCTATCCACGCCCTCCGCGAGGAGGGCGACTGGATGTGGTTCTGTATGGTCGCCTCGATGCCCTATTTCTATCCACGCCCTCCGCGAGGAGGGCGACGCCGTGCGGATTGCCTGCGCCCTGTTCTGCTGGAGATTTCTATCCACGCCCTCCGCGAGGAGGGCGACTGCTGCTGCATCTGCATTGCAGAGAGCTGCTGCATATTTCTATCCACGCCCTCCGCGAGGAGGGCGACCTCCTTTTCCAGCGCCGCTTTCATGCGGTCAAAATTTCTATCCACGCCCTCCGCGAGGAGGGCGACCTTTACCCTCGCCGTATGCGTTATCACACATCTCCTATTTCTATCCACGCCCTCCGCGAGGAGGGCGACATGGCAGTACACTATCAATTCCCTGTTGGTGAATGGATTTCTATCCACGCCCTCCGCGAGGAGGGCGACGTATGAGCTGCGGACGCTGCCACGCTGGCAGATTATTTCTATCCACGCCCTCCGCGAGGAGGGCGACCTTCAAAGACTATGGAGCGCCCGCCGTCAAGCGTTCCTTATTTCTATCCACGCCCTCCGCGAGGAGGGCGACGCGGGGTGCGCTTGCCGCAGTCTGCGGCGGGATTGATTTCTATCCACGCCCTCCGCGAGGAGGGCGACGCTCAATATCGTGTTTCCCGGCTTTCTTGATTTCGAGATTTCTATCCACGCCCTCCGCGAGGAGGGCGACACCGTTCGCCACTATGCGGACGTTCCCGCATGGAAATTTCTATCCACGCCCTCCGCGAGGAGGGCGACTTCATGCTGTCACCGCCTTTATGACCCGCAAATAATTTCTATCCACGCCCTCCGCGAGGAGGGCGACCTGACTGTTCAAAAGGTCATGGCGCTTTTCAAGGATTTCTATCCACGCCCTCCGCGAGGAGGGCGACAAACAGAGTTCCCAGCGTGGAAATCAGGGATGGAAATTTCTATCCACGCCCTCCGCGAGGAGGGCGACCAAGAGCGCAATCGATTGGTGCGATTTTTCATGATTTCTATCCACGCCCTCCGCGAGGAGGGCGACTTACCGACATGATCGGCGGCGGCTGGCTGAACTTATTTCTATCCACGCCCTCCGCGAGGAGGGCGACCCGCACCGTTACTCATGGCGGCGCCCTGGAAGTGATTTCTATCCACGCCCTCCGCGAGGAGGGCGACGGAAAAGTTCGGCAGTGGCGCGGGTGCAGAAAAATTTCTATCCACGCCCTCCGCGAGGAGGGCGACATATTGCTCCAATAGGTTACGCTCAAACTCCGAGAATTTCTATCCACGCCCTCCGCGAGGAGGGCGACGCGCCCTTCATACGCGGCTTCGTTGTGCCGGTACAATTTCTATCCACGCCCTCCGCGAGGAGGGCGACGCATAGGTTGCTTCATTCCGCTTCACGCCGAACGATTTCTATCCACGCCCTCCGCGAGGAGGGCGACCTGATCGTCGGTGATGTCAACATACAGTTTCCAATTTCTATCCACGCCCTCCGCGAGGAGGGCGACCGTTCGCAAAGGCAGGTATTGCAACTTCTTTCAGGTTATTTCTATCCACGCCCTCCGCGAGGAGGGCGACGCCAAACCCGGCTACATCTTTCAGCACCGGAAGATTTCTATCCACGCCCTCCGCGAGGAGGGCGACAGCAAAAACAGAGACAAAATCTCTATTTTCAAACAAATTATACAACATTCTGCACGAATTTAGAAGAGCTTTGATTTACAACGGATCAAAGAACTATCCAAATCATGCAAAACGACTCGAAAATCCGGTGCGAAGGTGCCGGAAAGATGCTGAGGACTCACCCTTCGCACCGGGGCGCAAAACTCAGAACAACAGCAGACCGTCCTGCTCGAAGGGCGGATGAACGCCGATATGCTCCACCTTGCTCTTATAGTTGTTGCCCAGCTGGTAGAAGCGCAGGCTGTCCAGCGCGGGGTCGATGAGGGCCGTCAGCTCCGCCTTGAGAACGGCATACTGCGCGGCATCCAGCAGACACTCGAACACGGAGTTCTGCACCCGCTGGCCGTGGTCCACGCAGCGCTTGGCGACTTTGCGCAGACGTTTGCGCCCGGCAGGAGTTTCGGTGTTGACGTCGTAGGTGATAAGGACCAGCATACACATCCCTCACTTCCAGAAAAATGGCGGGTAAAGCTCCATATCGCCCCGCAGGGTGCGGGCCAGAAGCAGAGCCTGCACATAAGGCACGAGGCCCCACGGAAGCTTTTCGTTCAGGAACGGGTGGGTGATGGTCTCCTGTTTGCGGGTCTGCCACCCGCCCAGAAAGGCGCGGCGGCCCTCATCGGTGAGAAGGACAGCTCCGTTCTCCTGCTTCTGGAAATGCTTCGGCGTCATGATCTTCTGGTTGATGCAGGAGAGCACAAAACGGTCGGCGTAAACAGTGCGCAGCTCTTCCATGAGGTCGAGGGCGAGGCTCCTGCGCCCGGGCCGGGCGCGGTGGAGAAAGCCGACGTAGGGGTCGAGGCCCACACTCTGAAGAGCCGCCGTGCAGTCGGAGGCCAGAAGCGAATAAGCGAAGGAGAGCAGGGCATTGGTGTTGTCCAGAGGCGGGCGGCGGCTTCGGCCAGCGAAAGAAAAATCATCGTGCTGCTGCAGGATAAGTGAATCAAAGCAGTCGAAATACCGCTGTGCCGCCTCGCCCTCCAGGCCGCGAAGCTGGTCGAGGTCGTCGCACTGCTCGATGAGGGGCAGCGCTGCCGCCAGCTGGGCGCTGGTGCGCTTGAGCTGTTCCACCGGCACCCGCTGGGGGTGGTCGCGGGTGGCCCGTTCCAGCACCCAGCGGGCGTTATAGACTTTGCCCAGAATGAAATTGCGCGCATAGAGACAACTCTCTGCCTCGCTGTCTGAGATGCGGTACTGGGTCTGCCGCAGCAGGACGTTGCCCCGCTCTTCGCCTACAGCCCGGGCCAGAAAGCGGCCCTGCGGGCTGAAAAAGCTCAAATCGACCCCGAGGCGGGCGCATTTTCCCATCAGGGCAGGGCTTGCGCCGGGATAGCTGAAGCAGACGATGCCTTCCAGCGTGTGGAGCGGGACCCGGCCAATTTCAGCCTTGTTGCAGAGCAGGACGATGTTCTCCCCCTCGAGGGAAAGGTAGGCGTCCTTGTTGAGGACGTAGAGCGTGTTCAAAAACTTTCTCATGGCGCGGCCTCCTGCATCTCGTCCAGATGGGCGCGGAGATAGGCTTTTGGGTCGGCACGCTGATACAGCACGGGGAGGCAGAGCTCTTTGAGGGAGCAGGCGCTGCAGTGGGTGCCGGGCTTCGATTTGGGGGTATAGCCCCGGGCAAAATAGGCGTGCATCTCGTCGGCCATCTTCTGGGTGGCCTGGCGCAGTTCTTCGGTCAGCGGCACGACCTCCCGCCGCCGCGTCTCTTCGTAGAAGAGCGCACCCTCCGGGATGCGGCACACCAGCATCTCTTCCAGCGCCATGGCCTGTGCGCAGAGCTGCAGCCGGTCGGCGTCGTCGGCCTTGGCGCGGCCATGCTTGTACTCGACAGGCATGGGCTTCCAGAGCCCTTCCGTGCTTTGCAGGGGGATGCCCTCTGGGTCGGCCCGGAACTCGACGACGTCGCAGTTTCCGCTCAGGCCAAGCCGACGGCTGACCACCTGCATCCCACGGGTGATGAGCAGGCCGCCGCGCCGTTCGGTCTGGTCTGCGTCATGACAGCGGGCGTGGTCGAGCTGGCCTTCGACGGTGCGGCGGTTCTCCGCCCACTGCTGTTCCAGATGGATGAGCGCCCACTGGCGGCGGCAGAAGCAGAAGTGCTGGATGCCCGACAGGGGCAGCCAGTCGTCCGGGCCGGCCATCAGGACAGCCTCTCGCAGGTGACTCCTTCCGGCAGAGTGTCTGCCACCGTGACGGTGTAGTCGCGGTAGCTGCGGGCGGCGTCCACATCGGGCTTGCGCCGGACGGCGACGGAGTCGAAGAGCTTATAGGCCGGGGCATTGCCCAGCTCAGAATCGTGCTTGAACACGATGAGCTCCCGCACGGCCATCTTGCCCCGGGCAGCGCTGTGGTCGTTCTCGAACATGTTCAGAATGGCAGTCCACAGAAGCTTCAAATCATCCTCGGAGAAGCCGGTGGTCTTCCGGGCGAGGTTGGCCGAGACATAGCCCTCGGCGCGATAGAGGGCGTAAGGCACGATGTGCTTGCGGCCCATCTCAGTACCCTTCTTCTCGGCGTCGGCCTCGGTGGTGATGGCCACGCGGGTGATGGTGACTTCCTGCGGGACGATGGGGTCCACCGAGCGGGCAAAGCTCAGCTGGACGGGGCCGCGCACCTGACCGCAGTTCAGCGCACCCTTGACGAAGGTGGTCATGACAGCACCGAAGGTGCGGATGTCGAAGTAGTTCTCACACATATAGTCCCGCAGCCTGGCATCGATGTCGGGGTCGGCCTTTTTGGCGGCTTTCAGGTCGGGGTCGATGCCCAGAGTTTTGATGGCCTCGGCGTCGCTGCGGTTGAGGGGAACGCCGTCCTTGATGTAGATGCGGTAGCCTTTTTCGTCCTCTTTCAGGGTCTCGACATAGTTGCGGATCTTCCGCTTGAGGCAGACGTCGGTCACCAGACCGTAGCCCGTCTCGGGGTCGATGCGGGGCATATTGCCTGCGTCGGGGTCGCCGTTGGGGTTGCCGTTCTCGACGTCGAACAGGATGACGAAATCATAGCGGTTCTTGATGGGCTCAGACATGGTTTATTCCTCCTCATTCTTTTTGGCGTAGCGTTTCTGGGTCTGGTGGTAGTAGCCGATCTCAAAGGCACCCTGCTCCGGCAGACTGAGCCGTGCCGGGAAGCCTGTCTCAGGCAGCTGGGCCATCAGCTCGGTGAGCTGTTTGCTGAAATGCACCTCGTTGGGGGTGCTCATCTTCTGCAGATGCTTCTGAGCCAGCTTGACCAGCGTGGGGAAAGCCGTTGCCGGGGTGGCACAGGCCGAGTTGAAGTACCGGTCTTTGATGGTGGCGTTGATGCCGGGATTGGCGACGCTCTGGATCGTCTCCAGCACAGAGAAGAGACGCCCCAGAACATAGGGGACATTGCTGCTTTCGTTCAGGCTCACGGTAAATACCTCCTTGTTGAGCTCGGTGGGGTAGTTGCGGAGATAGTAGGCTTTCAGGATGGCGGCGCGGCCCCGGGTGACTTCCCGTTCGGCCCGGATGCGGAGGGTCACGCCGTTGAGCAGGGTGGCGGGATAGGGCCCGCCGGTGAGGATGGCCCGGAGCAGATCGCCCACCAGCTGGGGCGATGGATTTTTGTCCCGGGATTTCTGGTTGACCGTCTCCTGCGCCAGCGCCCAGACCGACAGGTTTTCCCGCTTGTCGAAGGCGGGGCGGGTGATTTCGAGCCGGTCGGCGTGGTCCTGCAGATTTTTGGCAAACTGTCCGAAACTGCTGTGCAGGAAGAACCGGACGGAGAGCCGGGTCACGTTGGGCGAGATGCCCAGCACATAGAAGTTCTGGTTCGGGTCCAGCTTGTCATCGAGGAAGGAGACGGAACGTCCCTGAGAAAGGGCTTTCAGTGCGGCTGCAAGGTCGCTTTCTGAGACGCCACGCGCCTCGGCACCGCCGCAGAAAAACATCAGCATGGCGTTTGAGTAGGCGGGGGCGGCGTTTTCGGCCCAGCAGACGATGGTGGTGTCGCCGATGCGCTGACAGCAGTTCCGGTCAGCCAGCAGCAGATTGAGGGCCGTGGTGTAGGCGAAGGCCGCGTACTCGCTGACGGGGGCGTTGGCACCCTGCTCGTGGCCGTAGGAGCAGAAAGCGGGCGCGTTGAAGGAAACGAGGGGAGCGCCAGAGGAGTGCGCACCCATCACACCCTTGATGGCGGGGTGGATGCGGGCGATGCCGGCCTCTTTGCCGGTGATGAGGCAGCGGGCCGTCTCGGCGTCTGCATCGGAGGTGTGAAGGGCGGACTGCCATGCGGCCCGGATGGCGTTGTCGGTGGTGGCCAGCCAGTGGGAACCGTCGGGGGATTCGTAGCCGAACACGAGGTTCGCGTTGTTGTTCAGGTCGGCCCACTGCTCTGCCAGCAGCGGGTGGGTGGGGGCTGTATCTGGCTCCCAGCTGTCAAAAAAGGCGAGGATGGCTTTGGCGGCAGGGGAGTCCACGCCGTCGAGCACCTTGTGGTGGAGGGCGGCGCAGGCCTCGAAGCACTGGCGGGAGCGCTCGGGCTTGCCCTTTTCGTCTGCGCCCAGCAGATAGGATGTATTGCAGCACAAAAAGTCTGCGGCGACGCCGGAGGTGCGCCTGACCCGGTGGGGGACAGGGAGCTCACGGGGGGCGATGACGGTCTTTTTGCCCTTAGGGACTTCCTGCCGCAGGTCGTTGAGGGCGAGGAGCTGGCCGTCGGGGCCGAGGCGCAGTTCATAGCTGACTTTGAACTTACTGTCCCAGCCGGGGGCCTCCACCTTGCCCTGCTTCAAGAGCTGTTCATAATAGGCGGTGAGAGCTTGGAGTATCATGTAAACACCTCCACGTCCCGGCATTCCATCACGCCGTCCACCAGTTTTGCGCGGAAGAACTGGCTGCGGATGTTGGCCGAATCAGAGTAATCGAGGCTGTGGAGCATGAAGCCGAGGTCCTGCGTGACCTTCAGCGCCGGAATGCTGCCGCCCGGCCACTCCCGGAAGTTGGCCGGGAACTCCCGGCACCCGAAACAGGGCTGGTGATAGCACTGACCTTTGCGCAGGCGTCGGCGCAGGATGTCCTGGAACTTGCCGGGATTGTCGCTGGGGGCGGCCTTGTCCGTCAAATCAAAGTGGCACTCGATGACGTAGTGGACGTCCTGCAGGACCATCGCGGCCCGCTGCTGGATGTCCTCCGAGGTGTAGAGCACCGGCGGTGTGCCGCCTTTGGCCGCACTGAGGGCGGCGGAGGACAGCAGGGTAGACTTGACCTCGTTGCGCCGGATGTTGGTGAACCGGATGGGCCGCTGGGTGTATTCCTCCGTGGATGCCTCATCCACGGGGTCAAGGCCGAAGGGCTTGAGCAGATAGATGCGGTCAACCGTATAACGCAGCCCGGGGTGCCAGTAGATGGCTTCCACAAGGCCCCGCGCAGCGGACGGGGTGGGCATGTCGTAGCTCACGCGCTCGGTCTTCATCTCGGGGCGGGTAAAGCACCCGTAGCTGCCCCATACTTCAATGAGCATGGACATCAGCATTGCCTCCTTTCCGGGTGAAGTTGAATTTTCAGACTAAGATAAATGTCAGCCATTGCAACCACCTCTTTCAAAAATTATTTCATTTGTTTAGTTCAAATGCGTTTGATATGTCTCCTTGACTTCAATATAGCACTTTGTAGAGGGCTTGTCAATAAAATGTGCAAAAAAATGTTGCGGACAGGTCGGTTCTGACCTATACTAGTTGTGTCGTTGGCGGTATTTATGCCGCCGATGCGGGTTGAAATATTTGATTAGTGTCAAATGCGTTGAGAGAGAAGCGGCAAGGCGGCGTATGCTTTGCCGCTTCTCTCTTTTTAGAAGTAAAGGCCGATGCCGGTCTCCACATCCATGGCAAGGCCGGTCTTTTCACTGTAGCAGCTGGTGTCGGTGAGGATGGCGGAACCATCGGGCCGCAGTTCCAGCGCCCCGGCGGCGTCGAGCTTGTCGAACTGGTCCTTATAACAGGAGACACTGTAAACGCCCAGCTTCCGCAGCAGCGTCCGGGTAACATGACCGCTGCGCAGCTGTTCACAGAGGGCTGCGCCCTCGCCGACGGGCAGATAGACCGTGCGGGCAGCGTTCTCGATGAGGCGGAATTCCTCCGCCACCTGTGCAAAGGGGAACTGGCAGCCCCGGATGCCCCGGAGAAAGGCGTCCAGAATGCCGTGCTTGTCCACGGCGTCGGGGCCGCGCAGTTCGGAGAGCTCGTTGAAGTAGAGCTGAATGGCCCGGGGCGTGTCCAGTGTGTCCTGATGCCGGGCGGTGTAGTCCAGCGCGCTGACGTTCTGCCTGAGCATCTGGGGCGTGGAACACTCGTCCAGCCGGAACCGGTAGACGATGCTTTCCTCTGCGCCCCGCCGCCCCTCGCGGTTGCAGCGCCCGGCAGTCTGTAAGAGAGAGTCAAGACCGCACTGCTCCCGGTAAGCGACGGGAAAATCCACGTCCACGCCCGCCTCGATGAGAGAGGTGGACACCACCCGGCAGGGCAGACCCTCTTTCAGCCGCTGGCGGATGTCGTCCAGCTGACGGCGGCGGTCGGCGGCGCAGAGCAGGGTGGTCAGGCAGTAGCTGCCCTCGGCGGGCAGAGCAGCGTAGAGCTGCTGGGCCGTCTTGCGGCGGTTGACCACGCAGAGCACCTGCGGGTGATTTGCCAGCCGGGCGGCGAACTCCTCCTGCGGCAGGGTGCCGAGGTCTTGCAGGGTGGTGCGCCGGAGCACTTCGTAGAGGCGGGCCGCGTCGGGCGTGATCTCCTGCGGGTGGAGCTCCGGCGCAAAGCGCCGGAACAGCGGCTCGAGGGCAGGCTGGGTGGCCGTGCAGAGGACGGCCGTGGAGTGGTAATGCTGGATGAGCTGGGCGATGGCACTGACGCAGGGGGCGAGGTAGTCGCCAGGGAGGGTCTGCGCCTCGTCGAAGATGATGACGCTGTCGGCGATGTTGTGGAGCTTGCGGCAGCGGCTGCTGCGGTTGGCGTAGAGCGACTCGAAGAACTGCACCGCCGTCGTCACCACGACGGGGGCGTCCCAGTTTTCGCTGGCCAGCATCTGGCGGTACTGGGCGGGGGTCAGGTCGTCCTGCTCAACAGTCTTGTACTCGGCGTTGGAGAAGTCGGCCAGAACATTTTCTGCGCCCAGCAGGCCCGAGAAGACGGCGGCGGTCTGGTCGATGATGGACATATAAGGGATGACGTAGATGACCCGCTTCATCTTCTGGGCGGCGGCGTGCTCCAGCGCAAAGGCGAGGGAGGCGAAGGTCTTGCCGCCGCCGGTGGGTACGGTGAGGGTGTAGAGCCCCTGCGGGCCGTGCGTGCCTTTCTCGAGACAGGCGCGGAGGACGGCGTTGCGCTGGACGCTGACGGGCGAGGGCGATTCGGCCCTGAGATAGCGCTGCGCCTGTGCCGAGACGATGTCCCGCAGCGCGGCGATGTCCGCGCCGCTGCCCCGGGGTGCGGCCTTGCCGTCCATGAAGGTCTCGGTGTCGATGAAGTCGGCGTCCACAAGGCAGGAGTAGAGCATCCGGGTGAAGAACGCGAGGCTCAGCGGGTCGGCGCAGGCCCACGCGGGCGGCGTCGAGGCGGGGAGCGTTACTTCCTGCCAGCCGTCGTAGGGGTCTACCGGCTTCTTGCTCCGGCCAAACAGGGTGGCGTCGCCCGGGTCATCGGCGGGGCTCCCGCCGTCGGGCAGGCCGCTGTGGTGTCCGGCCACCGCAAAGGCGGCGTGGAGATGCTGGCGAACCCAGGCCTCCTGCGCCCCGGCGGTGGAGTGGTCCACCTTGGGACCGCCTTTGAGCCGCAGCTGGAAGGCGTCGCTGTACTTCCCGACGTCGTGGAGCCACGCGGCAAATTCGGCCTCGCGCTGCGCCCCGAAGGGGGCTGCGAAGGAACCGGCCAGTCTGGCAGTGCCGGCGAGATGGTCGTAGACGGTCTGGGTGCGGGTGCCGTCCTCGCTGATGTGGGCAAGACGTATGGAGTGCTCCATAAAATGACCTCCTGACTCTGGTTTGCAATAAGGATACGCTTTTCAAAAAGCGGCTGTCAACAAAACGCGCTTTTCAACGAAAAATTCTGGGACTTTGCACAAAAAGCAGACGGAAAAATCTGCAATGTGCCAAAGAAGAAAGAAACGAGTTTTTTCTTGTTTTTATGATAATGCAAATAATGTCCGATAAACTGGACTTTTGCTTATTTTTCAGGCAAAAATGAAAAGAGAGCTGCGTTTTCTGTACTGCGGGAGGAAGACCGTCTGTCGGCAGAGAAAAAATGAAGATGTTGTGTACAACAACACCGCATTAAGATGGAATTAAGGCAGGGTTAAGAAAACTGCAAGAAAAGTGCCGAGTTATTCCATCTGGGAATGGACTTTCGGGAAAATCAAGGCGAATATCCCCCTTTTCATTTGCTGAAATCTGTTGTATTATGAATAACAGATATGGAATCTGAGCAAAATGCGCCTGGATGAAGCGCAAACAGAAATGATAAAATAAAGGGCAATAGGGGGAGAGCTACGATGGACGAAAAAGATTACGAGCTGCTGCACGCGCTGGACGAGACGCGCAACATCACCCACGCAGCGGACAAACTGTACATGACCCAGTCGGCACTGTCCAAGCGCATCAAGGCGCTGGAACAGGAGCTGGGGGTGGAGATCGTCCTGCGCTCACGGCAGGGCATCCGCTTCACGCCGGCCGGTGAACAGGTGCTGCTCCACAGCGCTGCCGCCGCCCGCGAGATGGAAAAGATGCGCCGCCAGCTGGCCTCCATCCAGGGCGAAGCCTGCGGTACCCTGCGGGCCGGCATCTCGGTGAACTTCTCCTACTACCGTCTGCCCGAGGTGCTGACGGAGTACCACAAAGCCTACCCGAAAGTGCGTCTGGACATCGCTACCGGCCACAGCCGGAACATCTATCAGCAGATGCTGGATTCCTCGCTGGACGTGGCAGTGCTGCGGGGCGAGTATCCGTGGGACGGCACCCAGTTCCTGCTCTCGCAAGAGAATATCTGCCTGATCTGCAGCGAGGAGAACAAGGACAGGCCCATCTCCGATTACCTTTATATCGACCACAGCAGCGATGCCACCATCAGCGCCCAGATGGCCCGCTGGCGCTATGAGAACGGCGTGACCAACGATGCGGGCAATTTTGTGGTGGACAACATCATGGTCTGCCGCGAGATGGTGGAGCGGGGCCTTGGCTGGGCGCTGATGCCGGAAGTGGCGCTGGATAACTTCAAGGGCTATGTCAAGCCCTGCACCTTCGAGAACGGCGAGCCCTTCGTCCGGCGCACCTATATTTTCTGCCAGAGAGACACAGCCGCCCTGCCGCAGGTGAAGCTCTTTATGGACATGCTCAAAAAGCACCGCTGAGAGGAGAAAAACATGGAAACGACTGTTTCGCTGGTCCAGATGCTGGATGCACGGGAGCGCCGGGTGCAGCATCAGCAGGAGCTGCTGGCCCGGTACCACAAGCCTCTCATCTGCTTTACCATGAATATCTGCGGCCCGATAAAGGATTCGCCCCTCATCCGGCGGGGCTTTGCGCGGGGGCGTCAGCTGCTGCGCCAGCAGTTTCTGCGGGCAAAGCTGACGCCGCTGTATCAGGGCGCCGTCCGGGAAGTGACCGGTTGCGAGGCGTTCTATGTGCTGGACGCCGACCCGCTGACCATCAAGAAATTCACCACCGACATCGAGGACGCCACCCCGCTGGGGCGGCTGTTCGACATGGACGTCATCCGTCCGGACGGCCTCAAAGTGGACAGAGAAGAGCTAAACCTCGAAGGCCGCCGCTGTCTCATCTGCGGCGGGCCTGCTAAGGTGTGCAGCAGCCGCCGCATCCATACCGTGGCCGAACTGCAGGAAAAGACGACGGAGATCCTGACCGAGGCCCGGGACGCGCAGGACATCGCCGACGCGGCCCGTCTGGCCGTCCGCGCCCTGCTCTACGAAGTGACCACCACCCCGAAGCCCGGCCTTGTGGACCGGCGCAACAGCGGAAGCCACAGGGACATGGACGTCTTCACCTTCATGGACAGCGCCGCGGCGCTCTATCCCTATTTTGAAGCCTGCGCCCGGACGGGCCGCGAGACGGCGGAACAGCCCGCGCTCGAGACCTTCGCGGCCCTGCGGCCCCTGGGTTGTGAGGCCGAGGGCGAGATGCTGGACGCCACCGGCGGCGTCAACACCCACAAGGGCGCGGTCTTTTCGGTGGGCATCGTCTGCGCGGCGCTGGGACGCCTCGACCGCTCCCTTTGGGTGGATGCAGCCCGCGTTCTGGCGGAAGTATCCGCCATGACGGTGGGCCTGACCGAGAAGGACTTTGCAGGCGTCACTGCCGAGAACGCCGCCACCGTGGGCCAGAAGCTTTATATCCGGTACGGCATCACCGGTGTGCGCGGGCAGGTGGAAGCCGGACTTCCCGCAGTGCTGAATGTCGGTCTGCCGGTGCTGGAAGCCGGCCTTGCCAAGGGTTACGACTTCGACCGCGTCGGCGGCGGCGCACTGCTGGCCATCCTGGCCAACAGCACCGATACCAACATCATTGCCCGCTCGAGCCGGGAGCGTCAGCTGGCCCTCACCGAAGAGCTGAAAGCCCTTCTCACCCAGACACCTTACCCGGACAAAGATGCCCTCGCGGCACTGGATGACCGGTTCATTGCAGAAAATCTCTCGCCCGGCGGCAGTGCCGACCTGCTGGCGCTGACCTGGCTGCTCCATTTTGTTACTACTGAGGGGAATATCGATGAGTGAATATACCATTTCGCAGGTCTATCCGACCGATAAAACCGTTCTGGCCCAAATCGACACACTGCTGAGTCAGGAGGGCATCCGCCGCGACGGCAATCTGGACTACATCTGCGCCATGTTCGACGAGGAATACAATGTCATCGGCACCGGCAGCTGCTTCGGCAGCACCCTGCGGTGCTTCGCCGTCAGCAGCGCCCATCAGGGCGAGGGTCTGCTGAACCAGATCATCACCCATCTCATCGAGGTGCAGTGTGCGCGGGGGAATATGCACCTGTTTCTCTACACCAAGGTGAAAAGCTCCAAGTTTTTCGGCGACCTCGGCTTCTACGAGATCGCCCGGGTGGAGGATACCCTTGTCTTCATGGAGAACCGCCGCGACGGCTTCGGGGCCTATCTGCGCGATCTGGAAAAGACCAGGACCGAGGGCAAAAGTGCGGCCCTCGTCATGAATGCGAACCCTTTTACCCTCGGTCATCAGTATCTTGTGGAAAAAGCCGCTGCCGCCTGCGACACGCTCCACCTGTTCGTGGTCAGTGAGGACGCCAGCCTCGTGCCTTTCGCCGTGCGCAGGAAGCTGGTGGAGGCGGGCGTGGCCCATCTGCCCAACGTCGTGCTCCACGACAGCGGCCCCTACATCATCTCGAATGCCACCTTCCCCAGCTACTTCCTGAAGGATGAGGCAGCTGTCATCGACGGCCATGCCCGGCTGGACCTCGCCGTCTTTACGAAAATCGCGGCGGCGCTGAACATCACCGCCCGCTATGTGGGCGAGGAGCCTGCCAGTCAGGTGACGGGGCTTTACAACCAGATCATGTGCGAGCAGCTGCCCAAAGCGGGTATCGAGTGTGTCGTTGTACCCCGCAAAGAAGCAAACGGCAAGGCCATCAGTGCTTCCACCGTCCGCCAGTGCCTGCAGAGCGGCGACTGGGATACCCTCGAGACGCTGCTGCCCAGGACCAGCCTCGACTATTTCCGCAGCCCGGAGGCAGAGCCGGTGCTGGCACGCATCCGCAATGCGGGCAATGTCGTGCATTACTGAGAAAAACTTCCTCTCTCTCTGTGGTCATGACAACGAAAAGCGCAAACCAAAAAAAGCAGACGCTGCACAAAGCGTCTGCTTTTTTGTATCATTCAGTTTGTGGTCTGGGCGGCGGACTGTATCATCTTCCAGACAGACTCGATGCTCTGGCGTATCTGAGCCAGCGTGGCGATGTCCTCGTCACTCATCCGGGAAGCCGGGGGAGAGAGCACCGTCTTGGCAGAAGTCACCGTGCCGGTGAGCTGGATGTGGACGTTGTGGTCCGGGATGGTCAGCAGCACATGGATGGGCGTGGTCTTCGAGAAGAGAGCGTCCGTCGAAAAGCCGAGCACGAGGGTCGTGCCGTCGGCTGCGGCGGGGAACTGATAGTAGCGGTAGCCGTCTCGCGCGGCGGAAGGAGAGACTTTTTTTAGCCCCTTGAGCGAGAGGGTGAAGCCGGAAAGCTCCTGCAGCTCGACCTTGTTCGTCTCGACGCCCAGTACGGCGGCAGCCTGCGTCTGGGAGATGTAGTCTCCGAGGCTCCACTCGGGCAGAAGAATGCTTGCGAGGGAGAGTTTATCGGTGACAGCCTGACGCAGAACGGTGTAGAGCTGCCCGATGTCGAAGAGCGTCTCTTCCGAGTCGATATAGACCCGGGTAAAGGGAGATGTCTTGACGGAGTCGTCTTCGTTGAGCTGGTAGAAAGAGAGCTGCAGCTTTCCGGGCGCATACTGCCCGCTGACGCTTCCGCTGGAAGCGTTCACCCGCTCGAGGATGTTCAGCAGCGGCGGCTTATCCGGGCTGTTGGGCGCTATCTCATACCGGAAGGTGAAGGATGCACCGGTTTGCAGAGCCGAGATTTTGCTGTGCAGCTGGAAAAAGACCACGCCCACAGCGGCCACTACGGCCACCAGCACGACCGCTAAAGCAACAAACAGCGGATTGACACGTTTTTTGGGAGATGCCATCTGCAAGACCTCCTGTCATAGACTCTATGATTATAGCATACGAGCAGGCAGACGAAATGTCAAGCCGGAACTTGACGTTATCAGACGGTCAGCGTATACTGTCTGATACATCTTATATAAGGTAAAAGGAGGCAGAGATGAAAATAGCAATCTTAGGTACCAGCGGCAGCGGGAAATCCACGCTGGCAAAGCGCCTGGGAGAGAGATACGGCCTGCCGGTGCTCCATATGGATACCGTGCATTTCCTGCCCGGCTGGGTGGAGCGGCCCTTCGCCGAGGAAGAAGCCATTGTCCGGCAGTTTCTCGACGAGAACGCAGGCGGCTGGGTCATTGACGGCAATTATAGCAAGACCTGCTATGCCCGTCGGCTGGAAGAAGCGGATAAAATCATCGTGCTCTGGTTTTCGCCGCTGGTCTGCCTCTGGCGGGCGGTACGGCGCTGGCAGCAGAACAAAGGCCGTGTGAGGGAGTCGTCTGCGCCCGGGTGCGAAGAGAAGATAGATGCCGAATTCGTCCGCTGGATCCTCCACGATGGGCGTACGAAGCAAAAGTGGGCGCAGATGGAGAGGATCGGGGAAAAGTATCCCGAAAAGTATGTGATGATACGAAACCAGCGGGAGCTGGATGGGTTCTTAAAGGAACTTTGAACTGGTTGTCGCGCCGGTGGCGCGGGGGTAGAGCGCGGTTACGCGGGGCTAAGTTCTCTTTTGC
>OJUG01002105.1_pt1 | contig 22320 bp, 19 predicted proteins | sample 1599841 | NCBI WGS metagenome assembly OJUG01 (sample SAMN04168659, study PRJEB22393) | human gut metagenome | biome: human gut microbiome; feature: stool | host: Homo sapiens | collected 2014-05-12 | reverse complement strand
TCCGCACGGGTAAACGCATCAAAAATTGTATCCTTGAAATCTGCCGACATTCCCATACCATTATCACTAACTAAGAAACGGTACTTTGCATAGACAGATGACTTTGTCTCACATTCTTCTACAAAGAACTGAATTTCCCCACCTTCCTGGGTATACTTCACTGCATTGGAAAGCAGGTTGCTGAAAATCTGCATCAGGTGAACCTGATCCCCATTCACCCACTCATGCTGAATATTTTCTTTTATGATTGTAAGGGTCTGCTGCTTTTCATATATTTGAGTATGAAATATAGTGTCAAGTTCCTGCATAAGATCCAGAATAGAAAAGTCAGAATACTTGAAGACTGTTTTTCCTGCTTCAATCTTACTCATATCCAAAACATCATTAATGATTCCTAACAGATGCTGTGATGAAATATCTATTTTATCTGCATACTCTATAACTTTTGCTTTATTACCTGCATCATGTCTGATCAAAGACGTGATACCAATGATTGCATTCATAGGTGTACGAATATCATGTGACATATTAGACAGGAAATCCGTTTTCGCCTTATTTGCATTTTCAGCTGTCTGTAAAGCCTCTGTTGCAACGTTCTTTGCCTTTTTCAGTTTTTGATTGACTACTTCCATTTCCTTCATTGTTTGTAAATGAAGTTCATTCTTTCTTTTTTCATATTCTGCTTTTTGATCTGCAAGACTAAGTCTGGAAATACTGTAGAATAATCCAGCAAAAAGTAAAAGTATAAAACCTGCCATGAGTATTGTTGTAAACAACACCGTTTTCTGGTAATCCCTCAGCACATTGTCAACAACTCCCCTTTCCACAATACATACCAAAATGGTGTTGTTGCTTTCTATCGGGCAATACCCCAGATAATAGGGGTTCTGTTTTCCCAAAAGTGCAACTCCGGATTCTCTGTTATCAAACTTCTTTTTGAACAAATCAGCCTCTTCTTCTGTAATGGCCTGTTCCCCTTTTAAATGTTTTAACAAAGAATAATTACGCTGATATTTATCACCACTCAGGTTCGTATACGTAATATTTCCGTCATCATCCAGCATGAACAAATATGCTTTCCCATCATAACCTTTCAGTTTTAACATGGAATCCAGTTTCGAATGATCATACACCGTTCCAATTGCCGTATAAGTTTCCCCATTGATCGTATATTCCTGACATGGGATCGCAACCAGATAACCGTCTTTTTTCTTCTGATCATAATCAACACGCACCAGTTTTCCAATATTGTATCCATTCTTTAAGTCCAGCAGAAATTTACTTGGCATATCAATCCGCATTTTTGTTCCACCTGCTGATATTGCCTGACCATTTTCCCGAAGGAATATAAGTGTACTTTCCGATTCTTTTTCCCATGCTTCAAAGAAACTTTTGTTCATATCCGTTTCAAGAGACAGCTCCCTCTCATGAAGTAAAAATTCCTCAACCAACTGCAGCTGGCTGTAGTACCCACTCACTTGAAGATCATAGGTCTGCTGCATCTGCTCAACAACAGCTCCCATACTGCTTTTTCCATTTTCACTGATATACTTGCTAGACTTACTTATAAGATACTTTATACAAACTACGCTTAAAAGAATAATAAGTAGTATAAGCAACAGCCTTGTTATTTTTTTTCTTTTATTTACCGTTTGTTCTATCTCCACTTTTACTGTTCAACCTCTATATAGTCTTCCGGTGCTGACGGCTGCTGTCCTTTTGACATTGCTTCGATCCATGCACTTGATAATGTTGTATCTTTAAGCTGCTCAATCTCACATTTCGGATTTATTTTTTTCAAAACAGACATTGTGGTGTCTGTAAGAAGAATAGAGTATTCCTTTTCTTTGTCTATTTTCTTATCATTAACTGTCAAGTCCTTTAATGAAAATCCACTTTCCGCTTGATTGACGATAATTTTCATACCGGATGCAATTGGTAATTCGTATTTATTGGTTACATAAAAATTCTCATCAGCATCGGCGAGATAATTTTCCACGAGTTCACAAACCTGTTTACCACTAATTTTTGTAAAATATAATGCTGTATCTGAACTCTTTGCTGTCATCATGCCAACCCGGCTATTGGTGCATTCTCCTTTATACATAGAAGAAGTGAAATAATAATATGGTGCCAGAGCCAGCTGTGCATCATTTTCTTCTCTGATCGTAGTTAAAATGGAAGATGCTGAATCACGGCCATTTCTATCGTTCAGTGAAATGGAATATTCATTTTCAAAATTCACCGTTGCTTTTTCTTCTGGATCTTTACGATTCATTACACTGCGCAAAGTATCATAAGCCTGTGTTTCATCCATTTCCCCTGACAGTAATCCGTGAACAGCCTCAAGACTTGCATCAAATGATTTTTGAGCGGAATATCGGATATAAACAGCATTATTATTAATTTCCTCTTCCAGTCCAGGCACATCCTGCATCATGGTTGGAACATCTGTATTCAATGAAATAACACCGCTTCCATCCGCAATCAGCTTTTGCCCCTCTTCTGAAATCATACAATCCAGCACATCCAGTGCAGTATCCAGTTTCTCCCGGTCTTTTTCCAGGTTTTTGTTAAATGCAATGTTTAATGACGGAGTCATATACACATAGGATTCATCCGATGTCTGTGAAAAGTAAGGAATACGGATCAGCTCCGCATCCATCTGTTTCTGCAGCTGCTGCATAACCGTCGGATGTCCATGAAACATTGCTGATTTTCCCTCAACAAACATCTGGATTCCTGTATCGACGTCAATATTGATATCTTCTTTACCAAAATGCGAGTCCTTAAGAAACTGGCTGGTTTCTGAAAAAATACGTTTCCATAATGTATCATCAAACTTTACTTCATCCGCTGCAGTCTCTGCACCGTTTCGCCATTCAATACCATCCAGGCTTGTGAATTCACCGATTGCCGCAGCCTGGATGATTTCATTATTAGACCAGTCTTCACCAAGATCCATGGAATACGGTTTTATGCCATTATCATAAAACTGCTGACAGGCCTGTACATATTCCTCATAATTTTCTGGAATCTTTATGCCATACTGATCAAACAGTGTTTTGTTGGCAATGATCGTCTGCGGAATACCACAGATTGGCAGCCACTGGATTTCATCCTCCTCATTCTTATAATATTGCACCGCATAGGAATAATACTTAGAAACAACATCATAAGAAGCAAAATCCATAAGATAAGGCTGTAAGTCCTGTGCATCTGTTCCAGAGAATCGACGTACTGTTATGATATCCGGTAATTCATCATGTTCTTTAAAATAACTGTATAAATCGGTATCATTGTTACCAATAATAAATTCAATATCCTGATCAGGAAACTGTTCATGGATATAGGGTGCAATATTTTTCATCAAACGATTTTCCCACAGATAAACGGTAAGATGATCATCATTTTTAGATACTTCTTTCTTTGACTGTCCACATCCAGACAAGACAGCAGCTGCTACAAGTACACCTGACACCACCGCTATCAGACAACGTTTTGCCTTTTTCATACTTTTATTTTCCTCATTCTTTCCTGATAAAATCATTATTGTTACATCTGCGAAATAACACCGTAAAAAAGCACCGTCAGACAGACAGTGCACCTCATTTCATGCAACTGGCTGCCATTTTACAGGCCCTGTAGCTTTGCGTCCCAGACTTTCATCTGGTTTGCCGATCATCCTTATTAAGCTTTTATACGTATCCTAAAAAACTGGTTTTATTATACTACAGCGTTCTACTTTACACAAGAAAAAACATTACCGTTTTAACGCCTGAAAACACAAAAAAGAGATTGCTCCAAAACAGAGAAAAATACTTTATCACCACGAAAAAAAATCCCCGCTGTCTGACTGAAATCAGACAACAGGGATTTTTTATCAGATCATCCGATCGCTGCGATCACTTCTACCTCGCAGAGAACGTTCTTTGGCAGTGTCTTGACTGCAACACAGGAACGTGCAGGTTTATTTACGAAATATTTGGCATATACTTCATTAAATGCCGCAAAATCGTTCATATCTGCAAGGAAGCATACTGTCTTGATCGCATTCTCATAGCTGGAACCGGCAGCTTCCAGAACTGCTCCGAGATTCTTCATAACACGGTCAGCCTGCTCCTCGATGGTTGTGCCAACTACCTCTCCAGTTGCCGGATCCACCGGGATCTGACCGGATGTGTAAAGTGTATCTCCATGGATGATAGCCTGGGAGTATGGTCCGATTGCTGCAGGTGCTTTGTCTGTATGTACTGTCTTCATAATAGAATTCCCCTTTCATGAACATTTCGGATACTTCTCTGGCGGAAATATCCATCAGGATCTTGCTCAGCTGTTTTTTATTCTAACTCACAGATCACCCCTGGTCAAGGTCCATATTCAGATAATTATAAACAATACCGGAAATATCCCGGATATGCGAAACTGCGTCCCCAGGTTTACAGTCTTCTGACATCACACAGAGGATATATGTAGTCTTTTCTCCATATACAATGGCGATATCATGCTGGTCCGTATCCGTTTCTCCAGTCTTATTTGCAATTTCCACGGACACAGATATCCCGCTGGGGATCTTAGTATTAACCTGCTGGTTCAGAAGCAGGTTCAGCATAGCCTCCGAAGCTTCTTTCGATACACATTCTCCTTTATAGATCCGAGAAAGAAGCTCTGCGCAGTCTTTTACGGAAGTGGTGTTCCTGCCACCGAGGCCGACGTCCTTTGAAGAGGACGGGCTTAAGATGTGCTGTACGGAAGTATCTGCAAATTTCTGTTCCACAAGAAATCCATTTACAGCCTGTGCTCCGTCCTTAAAAACACCCGATGCTGTCTGCAGACGTACCAGCTCATTAAAAGATTCATTGTCACTGACTGTGATCATATTCCAGAGAAGGTCATTGACCTTTGTGGATACGGACGGATCTGTAACATCTTTTTTCATTTTTGCCGCTTCGTTCTGAAGGACTGCATCCATGTTGGCATAGGTCTGGGCCATGACAAACACTTTGATCAGACTGGCTGAGTACAGTGACTGACTGTTCTGTTCAAACTCCTGATCACTGATCAGATCCTTTACATAAACGCTCCATGTACCCTCATAGGTTCCAAGAAGATCCGCAAGCCGTTTCTCAAGACCATCCATTCCCAGATCTTTCGTCTCGACTTTTCCGGATTTATCCACGGAAAATCCCTCCGGAGTCTCTCCCTCTTCCTGGAGCAGAACGCCGTTTTCTCCGCCAAAATAATAATATCCGTCAAACATCTGTCCTGCAACATTCATTTCCAGATAATGGATACCTGGATCTGTAACCATTTTTCCATATTCATCAAAATAATACAGCCCGTTGTATGTTGTTTTGTCCACCACCAGCTCATCCATATAACGTACCTGTGGAGAGGCGCTGAGTTTTCCCAGATTGTTTACCATATAACAGCCGTCAAAAGAAACTTCCTCACCGCTGCCGTCTTTTGCCGGAGCCTTCAGATCGGTGATCTGGACCATATGCGAGTTTCCCGCTGTAAATTTACCGCTTTCGTCGTGATAATAATATCCATCAAAAACCGTTCCGTCGATCTCAAAATGATCAAAATAATACACTGCCGGAGTATTTTCTTTGGTTCCATCTTCATTCAGGCAGTAAAAGCCATTGCTTTTCAGAATATATTTCCCGTTTTCACCGGGAATTGGAAGTATCTGGGACTCCTCCGTAACAGAACCAAGGCTTCCCTGTGCCGTCTGCTGCACTGTTGTCGCAAAAACCGGCTGTGCGAGCATCACTGTGCTCAGACAAAATGCCAATGCTTTATATATTTTTTTTCGTCTCATATACTTCTTTCACTTTTCTTATGATCCTATTTTACAGTTTCTTGTCCTGATCCGGCATCCACACATTCCTCCAGTGATTTTCCAGATAAAGACTCTATAAGTATATCGGATTTCTCCGTTCTGTCAAGTAAACCTCTTCCAGAACGTCTCCACTGCACCTTCTACCGTATCCAGCCTGCAGCCTGTACGGTCCTGCCATTCCCTTGGAAAGATTTCCTGGTAATCCCGATCCCAGAAGCGGTCATCCAGAAGCAATATCACGCCTTTGTCCTCTTTTGTGCGGATCACGCGCCCGGCGGCCTGAAGCACCTTGTTCATACCCGGATAGCGATATGCATAATCAAAACCACAGTGATTCTTTTTATCGTAATACTCTTTCAGGATCTCACGCTGACTGCCGATCTGGGGAAGTCCGGTTCCTACGATCACTGCCCCGATCAGACTTTCCCCTGTCAGATCAACACCCTCAGAAAAAATCCCTCCAAGGACACAGAACCCTACCAGGGTACCTTCCCGTTCCTGAAATTCCTCCAAAAATCCTTCCCGTTCCTGTTCTGTCATATCCGGTGTCTGACACACGCAGCGCACCCAGTCTACGGAAAATTCTTCCTCATAAACCTGCAGTACGTCTTCCATAAGACGATACGACGGAAAAAACACCATATAATTTCCCTGCCTCTGCCAGACACATCTGGCAATATATCCGGCGATCTTCCGGTATTCTGCACGATTTCTCCGGGTATACCGGCTGCTTACGTCGCTGCCGATAAGAATCCTGCGGTTTTCTTTTGGGAAAGGAGACTGCACATAAATCCCATAGGCATCACGGTCTGTTGTCAAAAGCTCCCGGTAATAGAGCATGGGAAACATTGTAGCTGAAAAGAAAATTGCACTTTTCCCTTTTTTCAGGTATTCTCCCAGATTTTCTGCCGGGTTCACACAGAACAGCCTCAGACGAAATCCTTCTTCTGCGCTGTTTTCGGTATATACTACATAATTTTCATCTACCAGCTCTGAAACATTTAAAAAATCACGCACTATAAAATAAAATTCCAGTATTTCCCTGCGTAGTTCTTCTTCCAGTTCTTTTTCCTCCAGTATTTCTTCCAGTTCACCTGATATCGTAAGAAATGTGATCGGCAGTACTCCGGGATTGGGAAGCACCTGATACCCTTTTCCTGTTTCCGCAAGATTCTCTTCCAGTTCCATCATCTGGCGATTTGCTTTATCCAGTGCTCTGGCCAGTTTTGAAAACCTCTTTCTTATCTTCTTTCGAAGTGCTACCAGACTCTGACGGGAAATACCGGCACTGTACATCTCTCTGCCACGTTCTACCAGATTATGTGCCTCATCGATCAGAAAAATATGATCCCCGGAAATATTTTCCCCGAAAAAACGTTTCAGATGAACATTGGGATCAAACACGTAATTATAATCACAGATGATCCCGTCTACCCAGATTGAAAGATCCAGACACATTTCAAAAGGGCACACCTGCCATTTTTCTGCATGAGCACGGATCACTTCTCTGGAATATACCTCTTCAGTGGTCCAGAGCTCATAAACCGCATCATTTACCCGGTCAAAATGCCCCTTTGCATAAGGACATTTCTCCGGTGTACATTCCGGAGTATCCTGAAAACACAGTTTTTCCTTTGCCGTGATCGCCGTTACCTTGAATTTCAGACCTTTTTCCCGCAGGATGTGAAATGCCTCCTGCGCCACAGTTCCTGTGATGGTTTTTGCGGTAAGATAAAAAAGTGTTTCACCTTTTCCCTCACCGATGGCGCGCACGGACGGAAAAATGGCAGACATGGTTTTTCCCACACCGGTAGGCGCCTGAACAAATAAGGTCTTCCCACTGGAAACCGTATGGTACACACCACTAACGATATCCCGCTGCCCTTCTCTGTATGGAAACGGAAACTGCAGATCCTTCATGGATGCATTTCTCTCTTTTTTCCAGTTAAGAGAATATGCGATCCATTTGTGATAGGAATCCAGAAGCTTCTGATACCAGCCTTTAAGCTCCTCTATGGAAAAATCCTCACGAAATCTCCTGGTTTCTTCCGTCTCAAGATGAGCGTAGGTCATCTGAATATGGATTTCAGAAATCCCTTCTTTTTCTCCCCAGATCATTCCGTAACACATGGCCTGGGCACGGTGGACAGGTATTGGCATGTCCATTGCCTGGACATTTCCGTAAGTCCCCTTGATCTCATCAATATAAACGGCTCCGTCCTCTGTAAAGATCCCATCTGCACGGCCCTCGACCTGAATGACCACATCGTCGTATTCACTTTCTTTTTTCAGAGAAACCTCCGCCTGATAATCGCCCTTCATACTCCGCTGTATCTTGCGGTGAAGCCTTCCGCCTTTTAACATGGCTTCCTTATCTCCGGATGTCCCACTGCTGTTATCCAGATCTCCGCTCCTCAGTATAAATTCCACAAGATTTCTGACAGAAATCCGCACTCTTGGTTTTTCCATATTTTCACTCCCGGCAGCTACCGGAATTCCAGTCCGGCAGCTATTCTTTTTCCATGCTATACCAGGATTATACCATAAAATATGATTCGAAAGCTTCCCATAATAAAAAGGACGCATGTTCTGCTTTTCTTCTCATGAACTGCGCCCTTTTATCACCGTTTTTCTTTATTCATATTTCTCAACCTGCTGCATACTTGGAAAGAACACGATTAAAATCCTCATCCTCTCCGTAACACTTTACTGTCAGAGTCTTTGTCAGATCCAGACTCAAAAGTCCGAGGATCGACTTTGCATCAATGATAATACGGTTATAAAATACATCAATATCAAAATTACATCTGCTGGCTGCATTGACAAACTCCTGTGCACTTTTTTCATCCAGTTTGATCTGTTTCTCCATAGCTGACCGCCTGCCTTTCTGATTTTTTCATATTTCAGTTTTACACAAAAGTTAAGTTTTTGTCAATACTGTTTATTTCATATCAAACTTTTTTCGACACAATGTACAATATCTTTGTCTTTCCTTTGGTAATCCTGTTGAATTTGATTGTATTATTTTTAGATAAATCTTGGATTTTTTCCAAAAAAATCCGCCGCAGGACGGTATGTTACACGTACTGCGGCGGTTTTAAATAAATCGGATATTCGGAATCCGCTTCGCTACTTCCTCATAAACAAAATCCGTTTCCGGATTTATATCAATCGGATATTCGAAATCCGCTTCGCTACTTTCTCATAAACAAAATCCGTTTCCGGATTTTGTTTATATCCGTGTCAGAACAAAAATATCGTAGATTGCTCTGACTGCTTTTTCGAAATCACGATTCTCTACACCGATGATGATATTCAGTTCACTGGAACCCTGGTCGATCATTTTTACGTTTACATTTGCATGGGCAAGAGCAGAGAAGATCCTTCCTGCAGTGCCTCTCTGGGATTTCATTCCACGACCAACAACTGCGATCAGTGCAAGGTCAGATTCCATCTCCACAAAATCAGGCTGCACCAGACGGTGGATACCTGCGATAACCTGCTGCTCTTTCTCCTCAAATTCGTCCTGATGAACATATACAGTCATGGTATCGATTCCGGATGGTACATGCTCAAAGCTGATTCCCTGATCTTCAAATACCTGAAGTACCTTGCGTCCGAACCCGATCTCACTGTTCATCATGGATTTCTCGATATTAATAGAGCAGAAGCCTTTCTTTCCGGCGATACCGGTAATAGTGAATTTCGGCTTCTTACAGGTGCTCTCTACGATCAGAGTACCTTTATCCTCCGGGCTGTTTGTGTTACGGATATTGATCGGAATTCCCTCTTTACGAACCGGGAAAATGGCATCCTCATGAAGAACAGTAGCTCCCATGTAGGAAAGCTCACGAAGCTCTCTGTATGTGATCGCCTCGATAGGCTCCGGATTGTGAACGATACGCGGATCTGTTACAAGAAAACCGGAAACGTCCGTCCAGTTCTCATAAATATCTGCATGGATAGCCTTTGCAACCAGGGAACCTGTCACATCAGAACCACCTCTGGAAAATGTCTTTACTGTGCCATCTGCACATGCGCCGTAAAATCCCGGAATAACCGCATGCTGGGATTTGCTGAGTTTTTTGGAAAGGAGTTTATTGGTCTCCTCCGCTTCCAGATTACCAGCTTTATCAAAACGGATCACAGAAGCTGCATCCACAAAATCATATCCAAGATATGCAGCCATGATCTTACCATTGAGGAACTCTCCTCTGGATGCCGCATACTGGATTCCTGCCTGTGCACGGAAATCCTCATCGATCTTCTTGAACTCCTCCTCAAGAGAAAGGCTCAGTCCGAGTCCCTTAATGATCTCATAATATCGCGCCTTGATCGCATTGATCTTCTCAGTGATATCCTCACCTTTGGATGCTGCGTCATAACATCCATAAAGCATATCCGTCACTTTGATATCCTCGTCAAATCTCTTTCCCGGAGCTGACGGAACTACATAACGGCGGCTCTCATCACTGCGGATGATATCGCCCACTTTCTGGAACTGCTCCGCATTTGCAAGAGAACTTCCACCGAATTTTACAACTTTTTTCATGATAACACCTCTCACCTGTAATTTCGACTTCCAGCGCCGCCTTTTCACCATTCACTGCAACGCTTTACCACAGAAACCTACGGCTATTTTATTGAATAATTTGTAATTTTGCAAGCCTTTCCGTAACATTTCTGCAAAAAAAGTCAAATTATACAAGAGAAAAGTATCTCCTGATCTGTTTCTTATGCACAGTACTGCTTCAGAATGTTCTCGAGAGCTGCAGCGCTGCTTGTGTGACAGCGGCATACCGGAATGGATTTTTTCTTTGCTTCTTCTACTGCGCAGTTTACCATTTTGTGGGAAACGGTACTGGTGAACAGGATCATCAGATCCGGCACCCCGATCTTTTTCTTCATGGCTCCTTTTTCCTTGGCAAAAACTTTCGCCTTGCATCCGAAGCCTTTGCAGATATCCTCATACTGACATACCATTCTTTCATTACCGCCTACAATTACAACGCTCATAATTCACTCTCCTTTGATCTCTGAACTTTTATATGACTGTTTCAAGGTTATTTTAAACTAACTTTACTTTTAAAATATTGAGTTAGCACTTGCTAACTCATTTATTATAATACCATCTCACAAAAAGTTTGTCAAAGGTAATTTTAAATTCTGTCTGATTTTTTATATCCTGTGATCTCGCATACTGTAAGTATGCCGTTTTTTACCTGAAAATGAACATCCATTCCTGCAAAAGGCATTCCGTATATCCTCTCCGGATCTTTCTGGTAGGCAGGCCTCGGATCCTCTCTGAGCACGCCTTCCAACGCAGTAAGCTTATCCTCCGGAATCCTTGCCTTCCATTCTTCCGGGATCTCTACCTGCAGAAAATGCTGCTCCACCTTCGTCGCAAAGCCGCCCAGTGCTTCCGGATGGCAGTCTGCCACAGGCAGATATGGCTTGATATCATAGATGGGGGTTCCGTCCATCAGGTCCGCACCGGATACGATCAGTACAGGAGCTTCTTTGCTTTCCAGATCGATTTTTTCAAGCTTCACACAGGATAAGCCTACAGGATTGGGACGGAAGGGCGATCTGGTGGCAAATACGCCCATCCTTTCATTTCCGCCCAGGCGTGGCGGACGTACTGTAGGGGACCAGTTCTCACGGATCGACTGTGAAAACTCCCACAGCAGCCAGATATGCGAAAAATCTTCCAGTCCTTTTACCGCTTCCCGTACCCGGTATTCCGGTTCAAAAACAATACAGGCTGTCAGTTCTTCCACTCGACCGCTCTGACGCGGGATTCCGAATTTTGTCGGAAAATCACTTCTGATCCTTGCGATTATCTTCATATCCCTATTCTCCCTTTCACTTGCCAGATATACACCTCATGCGCCTGTTACATAATTCTGCTTTCAATGACTGTCATGTCATTTCCGTCAGATTCTCTTGTAGGCAACACAGTTTTTTTGCCGCTTGGCCTGATAGAGAAGCCTGTCCGCTTCCATCACTCCATCTCTGACCTTACAGCTTCCATATACACCTCCCACGCTCATGGAAAGCCGGATTTCTTTGTATTCCGGCACATCTGCCATTGCGATCTCTTCCCGGATATCTTCCAGCTTCTGCTGAAATACCTTTTCCGGGATTTCTTCAAACATCAGAAGAAATTCGTCTCCTCCATAACGCAGTACCACGTCATCTGCCCGCACATGCTCAAAGATCGTTCTGACAATGGTACAAAGCGCCGCATCTCCAGCTACATGGCCATAGCTGTCATTGATCTGTTTAAAATTGTCCACGTCGATCATAGCTATAGCCCCCATCTTATCCAGGGATTTCAGCTGTTCCTCAAAATATCTCCGGTTTCTGGCACCAGTCAGCGGATCTTCATATAATTCCCGGTTGAATCTGCTGATCTTATCGATCAGAAATCCGCTTCCATAAGCTCCCAGAAAGATCTTATCCGTCATTTTAAAGACCATTTCCATGACAAGAGGTGTCCCGTCTATAACCACATATTTGGCGATTACCTGATAAATGTCATCATTGACGAACTCAAATTTCGTCATTTTGTTTTTACGGGCAAAAACTTTGGCAGAAATACAGTTCTCACATCTTCTGCCTTTATTCCACACTGCAAAGCATTTATGTTCTGCTTCATAAGAGCAATCGTCTAAGCCAATATTTACCGGAGCTGTACGGCTAACATCCACCAGTCTTACAATGTCAAAAACCGTCTTCAGCATTTCTATTTCCATATTTACTTCCCGGGCAGTCATAAATACACCCTTATCTTTATCCATAGTATTATCCTGCGTTTCTGAAATATTATATACATTCATGATAACATATTGCACATCAATTCACAATTGTATTTCATCGTCGTTTATGCTATTGTATAGTGTATAAGAAGTAATATTTTTATCAGGAGGTTTCATATGGCACAGAGACGTACAAAGATAGAAGTACTCAATGAGAAAATTTCCAAAGTAGATTCCAAGATTGCTGCCTGCACCGAAAAGATAGCAGCGCTGGAGGATGAAAAAACTGCACTGGCAGCTCAGCTGGATGAGATCCGCAAAGCTGAAAAAAAGGCAAAGGAAGCTGCTGAACTGAAACGTCTGCTCAAGCTGATGCAAAAAAAAGACATTTCCGTAGAAGATCTAGAAGCCATGATCTCCAAGGAAGATTGAAACAGATCCTCAACAAACAAAAAACCGGTTTACGAAGAATTTCTTCCAAACCGGTTTTTTATTTGTGATCTTTCTATGATACGATCTGTATATTTCTGCAATCTTTATATTCTTTGGAACAGCTTTCCGTCAGGATCACTGCTCCGTCAAATGAAAAGAACGTCACCGCACTGATCTGTCCGAATTTGGAGCTGTCAGACACTACGTACTTTTCCAGACACTGCTCCATGGCGGTTCGCTTTACCAATGCCTCATTGGATTCCGGCGTGGTAAAGCCTTCTCTCTGAGTCATCCCGTTGGTCCCGAAAAAGCCCTTTGTAAAATGATAATTCTTCAGCATCTGCATGGCCTGACTTCCGATCACAGCTTCCGTAGATCCCTTCAGTTCTCCGCCGATCAGCAGCACACGGACTCCCATCTGAGCCAGAGCCCTGGCATGGGAAACACCATTGGTGACAAAAGTCGCCCCGGAGCCTTCCAGATGCTCCAGCATATATCCGGTAGTCGTTCCCGCATCCAGATACACAAAATCTTCCGGACGGATCAGAGCTGCCGCATAGGCTGCGATCTTCTTTTTTTCTTCAATATTCAGCTCAACTTTCTGGGCTACGGTAGGCTCATAGGCATTGACAGTATGTTCCAGTGCCACCGCACCGCCAAAAACCCTGGTCAGCTTCCCCGCCTTGTAAAGCGCCGTGATGTCTCTGCGGACCGTAGATTCCGATGCATCCAGGATATCTTTCAGTTCTGTTACCGTAACACTGTTTTTTTCTCTGAGAAGGCCGAGTATGATCTCGTATCTCTGCTCCGTCAGCATTCCTTTTCCTCCTTCAAAAAAGACATCCCGATCGACCGGACCGGGATGCCTTCTGTTCACTCATTCTGAGATTACAGGTTCTCCTGCATGAATTTGCTTACTGCCTCGTATGCTGCATCCTCATCTGCACCATCGAATGTAAAGGTAACCTCATGTCCCTTCTTTACGCCAAGTCCCATAAGTGCAAGAAGCTTTCTGCACTCTACAGTCTTGCCGTCCTTCTCGATAGTGATCTTGGACTCGAAACCTTTTACAAGCTTCACAAGCTCTCCGGCCGGACGTGCATGGATTCCTTCGTTATCTGTTACTACATACTTGAATTCTTTCATTTCTTTATCCTCCAGTTTTTTATTTTAATTTTAAAAAATTTAAGCAACTTTTTTCTTCAGTACCCCGAGAAGTACAGCTGAGATCAGAGTTCCCACAACCAGTGCGACCAGATACATCATTGCATTACCTACAACCGGGAATACGAAGATTCCGCCATGTGGTGCCATCAGTGTACAGTTGAAGAACATGGAGATCGCTCCAGCTGCTGCGGAACCGACGATACAGGACGGAAGTACATGGACCGGGTCAGATGCCGCAAAAGGAATCGCACCTTCTGTGATAAATGCAAGTCCCATAATAAAGTTGGTCGGTCCTGCCTCACGCTCTTCTTTTGTAAATTTGTCTTTAAACAGCAGGGATGCGAGTGCGATGGCACACGGAGGAGTCATACCTCCCACCATAACTGCTGCCATAATGTCATAGTTGCCTGCCGCAATAGCTGCTGTACCAAATACATATGCTGCTTTGTTGAACGGGCCGCCCATATCAATGGCCATCATACCACCAAGAACCAACCCTAAAATTACTTTACTTGAATTTCCCATGCCTGTCAAGGCATTATTTAATCCTGTATTGATACCGCCCATGATCGGCTCTACAACGAAGGTCATACAGAGTCCCATAAGAAGGATACCAACAACCGGATAGATCAGTACAGGCGCTATTTTTTCCAGTGCTTCCGGAAGCTTATCACAAACCTTACGAAGTCCAAGGATCAGATATCCTGCAAGGAAGCCTGCAAGAAGTGCTCCGAGGAAACCGGATTTTCCGTTTGCCGCGATCATACCGCCCACAAGTCCAACTGCAAGTGCCGGTCTGTCACCGATGGCCATTGCAATAAATCCGGCCAGGATCGGAAGCATGAAACCAAATGCGGTTCCACCAATGTTTTTCAGAACAGCCGCTACCGGTGTGATGGTACCAAAGTTTGCTCTCTGGTCTGCAGGAAGGGAACTCAAATCTACACTTAAACCATCGATCAAGAATGCTAGAGCGATCAGGATACCACCGCCTACAACCAGTGGAAGCATATGAGATACCCCGTTCATCAGCTGCATATAGATCTTGTGGCCTGCTCCGCCGCCTGCTTTTGCATTTGAGGAAGAGCTCTGACTGCCTGCTGCTGCATGATATACCGGAACATCTCCGGAAATCGCACGTTCAACAAGCTGGTCCGCTTTGCTGATTCCATCTGAAACCTGACATTCGATGACTTTCTTTCCATCGAAACGATCCATGGGAACCTTGGCATCTGCAGCTACAATGATGCAGTCTGCCTCCCGGATCTCCTGATCCGTAAGTACATTTTTTGCTCCACCGGAGCCTCGTGTCTCTATTTTAATGAAACAGTCTTTCGCCTTCGCTGCTTTTTCCAGTCCCTCTGCTGCCATGTAGGTGTGGGCAATACCTGTGGGGCAGGAGGTAACTGCCAGCAGTTTAGCTCTGGCTCCTTCGGAACTTCCTGTATCTGCCAATCTTTCATCAATATCTTTTTTCTCCTCATCGGCCTTGTCGATGATCTCCATAAATTCATCTACAGAACCTGCGTTACGTAAGGATTCTGTAAAATTATCATCCATCAGCATTACGGAAAGCTTGCTGAGTACATCCAGATGAATGTTATCTTCTGTATTCGGTGCTGCGATCAGGAAAAGAAGGGTAACCGGCTCATCATCCAGTGCCTCAAATTCCACGCCGTTTTTTACTACCATGGCAGCAAGTCCCGGTTTCTTTACCGCATCACATTTTCCATGAGGAATAGCGATTCCCTCACCGATTCCTGTCGTACTTTCTTCCTCTCTTAAATACACCTGTTTCCGATAAGCTTCCCTGTCACTGATCTTTTCACTTTTTACCATAAGATCTACGGCCATGTCCAGAGCTTCAGATTTCGTCTTCGGTGCAGCATCCAGTGATATGCTTCGTTTGTCAAGCAGATCTGTGATTCTCATCTTCCCTTCTCCTTTCTTCTTTACCCCTCTGTTACCTGTTCATATACTGCCTGAACCTCTTCCCTTGTGGCAAGATTTTCAGAAAATGCACTTGCGCTTCCTGCGGAAATTCCCATATGGAATGCATATTCGTGATCCTGTTTTTCCATCCAGCCTGCCATAAAGCCTGCTACCATGGAATCTCCGGCTCCTACGCCGTTTACCAGTGTTCCTTTCGGCGCCGGTTTCTCAAACACCTGACCGTTTTCTGCTACCAGGACAGCTCCCTCACCGGCCATTGAGATCAGCACGTTTCTGGCTCCTTTTTCCTGGAGCTTCTTTCCGTAAGGGATCACATCCTGACGGTTCTTAAGCTCTACGCCGAAGATTTCTCCAAGCTCATGGTTATTGGGCTTCACCAGGAACGGATGATACTTCAGGACATTTACAAGAAGATCTCTCGTTGCATCCACAACGATCATCACGCCTTTTCCGTCCAGTCTCGCCATGATCTTCTCGTACATGTCATCCGGCATGGATGATGGAATGCTTCCTGCCAGGAAAAGCACATCTCCTTCTTTCAGTGTGTCAAGTTTCTCCATCAGCTCCTGAACTTTTTCTGCGCTGATTTTAGGTCCCATTCCGTTGATCTCGGTTCCGTCAATGGATTTCAGCTTCAGGTTGATTCTGGAAACGCCTTCCGGGATCCTGATAAAATCAGATCTCACTCCCATCTCCTCAAGCTTTCTTACAATCTCATCTCCGACGAATCCTGCCATGAAACCAAGTGCTGTATTCTCGATTCCAAGATTCATCAGCACGGTGGAAACGTTGATTCCCTTTCCGCCCGGAAGCATCAGCTCAGAGCTTGTTCGGTTGGTAAGTTCGAGTTGAAAATCCTCCACGGAAACGATATAGTCCAGAGACGGATTAAAAGTAACTGTGCAGATCATTTTTTCTCCTCCCATATCTTTTATCCTGCGGTTTTTGACCGCTTTTTGTTGTTTTTCATTTGTTGAACTCAGTATACTTCCAAGTTCATTCAAAGTCAATCAAATTACTTCACAAAATTCATGAACGTTTTTGGTTGAGTTTGCACAAAAAACGTGCATCAACCTTAGCTTTCCCTGGTTAATGCACGCTTATCTCTGACTGTATTGGTCACTTTCATTCAAATTCCATCACCTTTCCTGAATGTGATAGTTTCGCAATAACATTTATCTGATTTGTTTCTTATTCGCAGTATCTCTGACCATCTTCCGATATCTTCTCATCAGCTCCCTTGTCACTTTGTCTTCCTCAAACTGGATTCCTCCGATCTGACGCACCGGCATGATTCCCATCAGGGAATTGGTGACAAAGCATTCCTCATACCATTTAAGATCCTGAACATAGATATAGGTTTCTTCCACCTCTTCCGTGTCACAGAGATATTCACGGAGGATTCCCGGGAGAAGTCCGCAGCTGACTTTTGGTGTATAGATCATGCCATTTCGCACAAAGAATACATTACTTACTGTCCCTTCCGATATCTGTTTCTTTGTATTCAGAAACAACCGTTCATCCATTCCTGCTGCTGTAGCATTACGTTTTTCCAGGATACAATCTCCGTAATTCATGGTTTTGTGATATACAAGAGGTGATGTTTCATTTCGTTTTACCTTGCTGACATCCATGATAAAGCCTTTTTCATAATTCTCCGGCGTATAATGATTGGCACGAAGAGAATACACTGCATTTTCCTTTGTAAGCATAAGCTTCAGCGCACAGTGTTCCAGTCCGCCAAATTCTTTCTGCACCTCCGGGCGTTTTTTTTGTTCTTCCAGATATTCTTCGATCCTCCCGGCTGTGATCCCACGCACTGCCGTATCACCCAGCTTCAGGAAATCTGCCGCTCGTTCCAGTCTTTTCAGATGCTTTTCCAGAAGTATGGGGGTTCCCTTTTCTATTCCTATGGTCTCAAATGCGCCCAGACCGAACTGAAAACATTCGTCTAAGGTTATGTTGTTCATTTCCTTTGACCTCCTTATGAAGTGTCCCTGTCAGATTCTCTGATCTGTCCACAGAGCCTTTCACTTTTACCGTTCTGTATGTTTCTCTACTGCAGTGCATCCAGGATCGCTTTCGCCTTCTGCAGAGTCTCCTCATACTCAAATTCCAGATCTGACTCTGCTGTGATCCCGCCGCCGACACCAAGGTGATATTTTCCGTCTTTATGAAGGGCTGTACGGATCACAATATTGAAATCGCAGCTTCCGTCCAGTGTCAGGTAGCCGATAGAGCCTGTATAAAGATTTCTCTTTCCGTGTTCCAGCTCGTCAATGATCTCCATGGCACGGTATTTCGGCGCACCGGTAATAGAACCGCCGGGGAATGCAGCCTTCAGAAGATCCATAACATTTTTTCCTTCTTCCAGTTTTCCTTCAATATCCGATACCAGATGAAAAACCGTAGCGTATGCTTCCACTGTAAAAAGCTCGGTTACCTTCACGCTTCCCGGTGTACACACCCGGTTCAGATCATTTCGCTCCAGGTCTACGATCATAAGAAGTTCACTCTTATCTTTTCCGGAATCCTGAAGCTCCCGACGGAGCATTTCATCTTCCTCAGATGTTACGCCACGTTTTCTTGTTCCCTTTATAGGACGGGTATTTACATGGCGGTCTTTCATCTTCAGAAAACGTTCCGGAGATGCACAGACGATCTGATAATCTCCGAAATCCAGATATCCGCCGAAAGGAGACGGATTATTTTTCCGAAGATCATAAAAAACATCCAGAGGTGGTTTTTCGCTTTCAATGGTCAGCTGCTGCGTCATATTGGCAATATAGATATCGCCCTCTATAATATAGCGGATCATCCGGTCTACTGCCTGTTTGTATTCTTCTTTCTCAAAGTTGGGATGAACCTGGATCCTGAATTTCTCACGGTGAGAATTTTCCGTGACCATCCTGTTTCCGGATTCCTTTTTTTCCCCTGTTTCCGATCCTTCCTGTTTCCCCGCCTCTGTAAATTCCCGGATTGCTTTTTCCATCGCTCCGATTTCTGCTGCAGCGTCTGCACTGATTCCGTTTGACACAAGATAGGTTCTTTTTTCCTGACAGTCTTCTATGATAAAACAATCATAAAACGTCAGAACTGCCTCCGGAACAGTCACAAGATCCTTTTCTCCGGATGGTACTCCCATCTGTTTTCTTCCGTAATCATAGGAAAAATATCCTACTGCACCGGATACGATGGGAAGTCCGCTGTTATTTTTGTCTTCATGGGTATTTAAATATTCCCGCATATAGTCTTCAAAGGTTGTTGCTGTTTCCGGCCTTCCGTTGATAGTAAAGTTCTCTCCGTCCTTTACCAGCTTCAGATACGGACATCTTCCGATCACGGAATAATGTCCCAGCTCATTGACAAGGGAGGAATCCAGAAACGCTGCTCCGGGTTCTCTCTCGTAGATCCGAAAAATGTCCACTGCCGGGATATATGGGGTCAGTTCTTTTATTCTTCGCTGATTTTTGTACATATTTTTACTCCTCCTTCTGAAAATTCTCCGCGATCCTGCAAAAATTCTCAAGAAGCTCATGTCCATATTCCGTAAGAACGGCTTCCGGATGGAATTGCACACCATAGATAGGCAATGCTTTATGGGAAATTCCCATAACAGCACCATCATCAGAAAGCGCATCCACCTGATACTCCTCCGGAATGCTGTCTTCCCGCACGATCAGGGAATGGTATCTTGTCACCTTGTATTTCTCAGGCAGGCCTGCAAACACTCCTGTTCCGTGGTTGTGAATCTCTGTTACTTTTCCGTGCATGGGACACACTCCCTTTTCCACTACTGCTCCCGCACAGTGGCCAATCACCTGATGGCCCAGACAGACACCAAGAACAGGAATCCTTCCCTGAAATCTTTTTACGGTATCTACGCAGAGCTTCGCATCCCAGGGACGCTTCGGTCCCGGAGAAAGGATGATTCCTTCCGGGTTCAGCTCTTCCAGCTCCTCCAGGGTGATCTCGTCGCAGCGTCTGACCAGGATCTCTCTTCCAAGCTCCTGAAAATATGCCTTGAGATTATAAACAAATGAATCGAAATTATCGATCATCACATACATGCTTTTTTCCTCCATATCAAGCAGATATTTAAGACTCTCTTTATCGTCTGCTCACAAAAAAAGGGATAACGACGGCATGCCAAAAAGACATGCACAGTCGTTATCCCCTTGCGGTCCGTAATCTGTACGTTCTAATATAAATTGTACTGCTGATTATTTCTTTTTCTTGGTTTCCTCATAATGATGGATGTCTGCCAGTACAGCGTTTACATCAAGTCCGTGTACCATACATGCCTCCTCAAGAGACTCACCAATAGAAGACGGACAGCCGATGCAGTGCATTCCTTCCTGCATAAGAATGTATGCGATCTTCTCATCGTATGCAAGCATCTCGCCCATTGTTGTTTCCTTTGTGATTTCCATGATCTATATTCTCCCTTCTGGATCTGTAATCTTACCCGGAATCCCGGTTTCCTGGTTTTTTCCGCAGTTATAATATCATTATAACTGTATCTTCCATAATTGCAAGCCTAAATTTATTCTTTTCATTTTCTGTATTATACCCACTCAGGCAGCAGTTTCCTTTTTTCCCCCGCTCCACTTTTTCATCACATAAATATAATACGGGATCAGAGGGATCAGCGCTGCGATCCATGCGGCAGGATCTGCCAGACATACACCTGCAAAACTTGTTTTTCCTGCAACAAACATAACGATCGCACTTCTTGCCGCCAGTTCAAACACACCGCCCAGCATGGGAACCAAGCCATATCCCAGTCCCTGAAGTCCGTTTCTGTAGAGAAAGATACTTCCAAGGAACGGATATGCCCAGAATACCGTATGAAAATAAGTAACAGAAACATTAATAACATCCGTCTGGGATTTGTCAATAAATAACCAGGTCATGTACTTTCCGAAAAAGAACATAATGATCATAGTGATCACACTCCAGATCAGGATCATGATCTGGGTATATTTCATTCCTGCTTTTACACGGTCCATCTTTCCGGCGCCCCGGTTCTGTCCTACATAGGTTGCCATCGTCGCACCAAAAGCTACAAATACAGTTGCAATAATATTCTGTATTTTTCCCGCAGCGGAAAATCCTGCCATATATACAGAACCGTAAATATTTACCGCACCCTGCACAATAATGGTTCCGATCGCTGTGATGGAAAACTGAAGTCCCATGGGAATTCCAAGAATCATCAGTTTACTCATACTGCCTTTTCGAAGTTCAAAGTTTTTCTTTTCAAGATGAAGAATCGGATATTTCTTTTTTATATAAACCAGGCAGCAGATTGCTGAAACGCCCTGTGCGATAACAGTTGCATATGCACAGCCTTCTACTCCCATTCCTGCAAAACGAATCAGTACAATATCCAGCACAACATTGATGCCCGCTGAAATGATCAGAAAATACAACGGGGATTTCGAATCTCCCAGTGCACGCAGAAACGCAGCCAACGTATTATACGCTGCAGTAACAAGAAGACCTGCATAAATAATTCCCATATATCCGGCCACATCTCCCATCAGATCTGCCGGAGAATTCATAAGTCGCAGAATCGGCACATTAAATACCAAAAATCCTATGGTCATAGCAGCAGCAAAACCAAACATAAGATAAATGGACATTGCCACAAAATGCCTCATATCGTCATACTTCTTCGCTCCAAACATCTGTGCCACAATAATTGCGAATCCACTACTCAGTCCGTTCAGCCAACCGGTCACAAAAAACATCAGTGATCCGGTACTTCCAATTGCAGCAAGTGCATCTACTCCAATAAACTGTCCTGCCACAATAGAATCTACAATATTATAAAACTGTTGGAATATGTTTCCAAGAAACATCGGTATCATAAACTGAATGATCAGTCTGACCGGATTTCCCACAGTCATGTCATTTGTTTTCTGTTTGTTCAAAACATTTCCTTTCCCGATACAAGACAGCAGAAAAAGTTTTTCAACCTTCGCTGCTGTCTCTTATGTATTTCTATTCTGTTTTCTGTAACTGCTATTTTACAATACCGATCAGCTGATTGATATCCTCAACTTTCTGCTGTTCCATAAATTTCGCCAGCCCATCCACAATTTCTGTTGTAATCCGAATATAGTTTCTATATTTGCACCCGCTATGGCGAAATGT
>OJUG01002083.1_pt1 | contig 22488 bp, 20 predicted proteins | sample 1599841 | NCBI WGS metagenome assembly OJUG01 (sample SAMN04168659, study PRJEB22393) | human gut metagenome | biome: human gut microbiome; feature: stool | host: Homo sapiens | collected 2014-05-12 | reverse complement strand
CGTCACCCCCATGGCCCGCAGTTCTTCCAAAGAGTCCGGCTCCCGCAGGGTGATGGCGTCCACGCTCTTCTGGAGCACGCGGGAGGCCCTGCGGCGGTTGGCGGGGGAGTGAATGGGGCCGATGCCGCAGCCATACATCATCACCTGGTTGCCCAGCCGCTTGGCCCAGGAGATGGTAAACAGGTAGAACCACAGGGAGCGGTGGCTGGTCACATCCTGCATCAGGGAGCCGCCGCCGTTGATGTAGAGGTGGGTTTTGCGCATCCGCCACAGGAAGCGGGGGAAGGCAAAGGTGTAGATGGAGTTGACCCGGTAGGTGAGGCGGGTGTCGTCCGGGTTGCGGGAGAGCACCCAGATGGGGAGGTCCGGGTCGATCTGGCGCAGCTCGGTGACAATGGCCTCCAGGATGGCGTCGTCACCGGCGTTGCCCCGGCCGTAGGCGCCGCATACCAGGGCGCCGTCCCGGCGGCCCTTCTTGCGGCTCTGGCGGCGGAGAATGGTCTCATAGATGTTGAGCTGGCGCTCCAGGGTGCTCTCCAGGGAAAAATCCTCCCTGCCCCGCTGATAGAGCCGCTCCCCCAGGTGTTGGCGGAGGGTGGGGTCCTTGGCCAGAGTAATCAGGTGGCGGGCCAGGGTATCCGCGTCGCCCGCCTCGAACAGCAGGCCATGGACGCCGTGCTCTGATCAATCATCGATTTCGCTCAGCCGGCTCGTAAAATCATTCTCGGACACGCTCTCCCGGATCCGCTTCGCGAGCCGGCACCAGACAGCGGGGAAGCCCAATCACGTCAGCCGACGTGGCGCTCGAAGCGGTGGAAACCGGTGATGCGGTCGATCTCGACCATGGCATCGGCGGGGATCTGGAAGCCGGATGCCTTGAGGTTGTTCTCCAGCTGGCCGGGCTTGCTCGCCCCGGCGATCACGCAGCTGATTTCAGGATGCTGCAGGATCCATGCCATCGACAGGACCGGCAGGTTCGTGCCAAGCTCGTCGGCGACGCCACGCAGCCGCTCCACCATGTCCAGGTTCTCATCGGTGAGCAGGTCGTTGATCTGGTGATCCGCCTGCCATGTGGCACGCGACCCGGCCGGCAGCGGCTGAACCACAGTGATCGGGTACAGAATGACAATTCAGCATGCCGCCGACCACCGTGGCCGACACGGCGCCGAGCACAGCGCCGGGCAACAGGGCGAGCGCTCCCAGCACCGTGCCGGCGGTGAAGATCGCGATCGCCATGATGAACAGGGTCTTCGTGGCGAACTTGCGCACCATGAACGGCGAGCTGGGGATCGACACCGACAGCAACAGCAGGTAGCCGGTGGTCAGCCATTGCACGACCGATGCGCTGATCGAGAACTCCTCCATCAGTGTGGAGTAGGCGATGTTCAGCGACGTTTCCGACAGGATGCCAAGGAACGTCAGGATGGCCAAAGACACCACGACGGCGACGAGTTTCGTGGCGACCGGCTCTTTGCCGCCGTGGGGCAGGCGTGCGGTTGATGTGCTCATTGTGTCCTTTCCTTGATTTCCGGTACCCGGATGCGGCCGGATGCGCGGCGGATGGGCTGCGGCCGCGGGACCGGGCCGGCCGTCAGCTCGACTACCGGCGTTCGGCGTCGTCCTGCATCAGCGCCAACGCACGTCGCAGCGTGCGCACCGTGATGTCGCATTCCCGTGCGGTGCCGGCCGACTGCCCGTTGGGTTCGTTGAGTAGATGACACCGTTCTCAGCACAGGAGCGGCAGGTGATGGATCCGGCACGTCACCCCGTAAAGCCCGGCATACAGGGTACATACACCAGGCAAAACACGCCCGGCAGAATGGTCATACCGGCTCGATACCATATCTGCCATACTTACTCACCATCAAACATCACAGGAGATCTCATGACCACGCTAGCCATTGATATCGGAGGAACCAAAATCGCCGCAGCCGTATGCGATGAAAACGATGCCATCACACATCGCTGGCGCGTTCCCACACCGATGGACGCCGACGCCATCAACCACCACATCGCCAACATCTACCATGAGGCCGTCGCCGCCGGCCACGACGACATCCAGGCCATCGGCATCTCCGCGGCCGGCAACGTCGGCGCGGACCGCCGCACCCTCACCTTCGCCGCGAACATCCCCGCGTGGATCAACTACGACCTGTCCGAGCACATCGGCGCGCTCATCGACCATGCCGTGCCGGTCGTCGTCGAGAACGACGCCAACTGCGCCGGCTGGGGCGAATACGTGCACGGTGCGGGCCAGGGCAGCTCGAACATGGTCGCGCTGACCGTAGGTACCGGACTGGGCGGAGCAATCGTCATCGACGGGCGGCTGTACCGCGGATCGTTCGGCATGGCCGCGGAGCTCGGACACCTGCCGATGGTGCCGGACGGCGACACCTGCGGATGCGGGCTTCGCGGCTGCGCGGAACGCTACACGTCTGGAAGCGCGCTGGAACGGTTCGCCAAGTCCGCCGTGCGCCGACGCCCGCAGGACGCCGAACGCCTGATGGAGTTGTGCGGCGGCGACGTCGACAAGCTCGAAGGCCCGATGGTCTCGCAGGCCGCGCAGGAGGGCGACGTGCTCGGCCTGTACGCCTTCGGCAAAATCGGCGAATGGCTCGGCCGCGCGATGGCCGCCACCGCCGCGGTGCTCGACCCGGACGTCTTCGTGATCGGCGGTGGCGTAGTGGCGGTCGGCGACATCCTGCTGGAGCCGGCGCGATACAACTATCAGCGGTTCCTGGAGGGCAGCGCATACCGTGGCCACGCGAGCATCGTCGCCGCCACCGCCGGGCAGGACGCCGGCCTGATCGGCGCCGCCAACCTGGCACTGCGCTAAGATGCGCGATGAGAGATGACGATCAGACGCAATCGCGACGCGTGCAACATCCCAACATGGACCGCACGCGGGCTTACGGGTTCTGATACGTGCACAACTCCCGCGAAACGGCATAATGCACGCGTTGTCCAACGCCAGACGTGTACAACAGTGCATGACAACGATTTCATCCACTGTTGTACACCGACCGCAATTCCAGAAACGTTGGAATTCCAACAAGACACACATCTACATGCATAGGTCTCCCAAGGCGCCTCGTGCACAACTGCCGCATTCGCCCGATATGCGCACGTTGTACACGAGGTCCCCTTCGAAACGACCTCCGAAACGACCTCCGGACCGAATCACGTCCCTTTCATCTCCACCTCTCGCATGAAGCCGAACGCGATGCCTGCCGTTATGCGAGATTTGCACCGGACACGGATCACAGATCCCGTTTACCTTGACCGACAACGGCCGACACCCTAAGACAATGCGCGTTCGCGGTGGGAAATGCCACGAAATGTCGAAAACGTGGGTTCTTGCCGGTTCGTGGCATGAAATATCCGACTTGTCTCATTGCTTGAAACAAAGGATACCGAATACTAGACAAGTCAGTAATTGGGCCTCCCATGCAGTTCTATTCGCGTCCCGGAAAAATCTTGCACGATACAACGAGAAAATTGCCGAATCACCAGCAGCGTTCGAGCATCGCCGTATCCTTCCTCGCCACACCCTCCGGCCCAGCCGCATCACAGCATGTGGTAGTCTTGATGTCGTTCATATTGGGCGGCATTCCGATATGCCAGGAAAGCCGCGTTGCAAAGGTAGTACCGTTTTGATTTCTCGATGAGCGTCGCCGAGTGGCTTCATGAGCGAAGCCGTGCCTCGGCGTACGCGATCGCAACTCACACCAATCACAGATCCGCAAACCGCATCGGCGAGATTGCGCCGATCCGGTTTCTGCATCCGCGCTTTATGTGAGTTTTTCCCCATTACATCGAGAACAAGGAACCCAATGATACCTGCACTGACCCTGACGAACATCGTTTTCACTTATCCGGGCACATCGGAGCCGCTGCTTGACGGCATCGACGTCACTTTCGCACGCGGATGGACCGCCGTGCTCGGCGACAACGGCATCGGCAAGACGACGCTGGCCAAGCTCGCGATCGGCCGGCTCTCGCCAGATGCCGGGCGCATATCGCCGACTCCGAACCGCCTGCATACCGGTTACTGCCCGCAGAACACCGACGAAACACCGGAGAATCTGGAGGACTTCGCCTGCGACTGGTCACCGCAAGCCATGGAGATACGCCGTGAACTGGGCATCGGCGACGACTGGCCTTGGCGGCCCGGCACCCTGTCGGACGGCGAGGCGAAACGCCTGCAGATCGCATGTGCGTTGGCGACCGATCCCGACGTGCTGGTGCTGGACGAGCCGACGAACCACGTAGACCGGCCGACCCGCGAGCGCATCATCGCGGCATTGCGCTCGTATGACGGCATCGGCATCCTCGTCTCGCACGACGTGGCCTTGATTGACGCGGCGGCGAGCAGCTGCGCGTTGTTCGAACGAGATCATGTGCGCGGTCGTAACATCACCGTGGTGCGCGTGCGGCCGGGAAACTACTCCGCGGCATCCATGGATGCGCAACGGGAGCGGGCGGCGGCGGCAGGCATGGCGCGCAACGCCCGGCGCGAATCCACGCGCATCGACGCGGTCAAGGAGCAGCGCCGACGGGCGGCGACGAGCGAGATAGCCGGCGCGGCCAAAGCGCACCGGCTCGTGAATCCGAAAGACCATGACGCGCGCAGTCGCATCAAGAAAAACCATAACCCCAGCCGGCTCGGCCCCGCGAGCGCCCGCATCGACGCACAGGCGACCGCCGCCCGGGAACGGGCCGCAGCCGTCGTCACCGCCACGAAGCGCTATGACGGAGACATCTGGATGGATGCCGAATCAAGCAACCGACGGGAGCTTGTGCGGCTGGAGCCCCAGATCATCCCGTACGCGCCGCAATCGCCGGATGGAGTCGGCGCGGCAGCGATATCGGAGACAGCGGGCCTGAAGATACCGATGCTGACCGTCGGACCGCATGACCGGATCGGCATCAGCGGGCCGAACGGCACCGGCAAGACCACGCTGGTCCGCACACTGCTGCGCACGATCGCGATGCGGGAGCAGTATTCCGGCATCCCGCTCCCCCGGCTGACGATCACGCAGAACACGACGGATCAGGATGCCCGGGAGGCGATGCGCCGGCTCACGGCGTTGACGCCCACCGACCGCGGTGATGTATTGTCGGCATTCGCGCAGCTCAACGTCGACCCAAGCCGCCTCCTCGCCGGTGGCAACCCGTCGCCGGGCGAATTGCGCAAGCTGCTGCTGTGCTTGGGATTGCGAGATCACCCGCATCTGATCGTGATGGACGAGCCGACCAACCATCTGGATCTGCATTCGATTCAGGCGCTGGCCCACGCGCTGGCCGGATACCCCGGCGCGCTGCTGCTCGTCTCTCACGACGAGGGATTCCTGGAGTGCGCAGCATCCATCCGCTGGACGCTGCATTCGGACGCCCTCGGCGGCGCGCAACTAACGGTCAGTTGACGCCACCATGACCAGCGTCTTGGCCTTGACCCATTTGAGCAGGAAGCCGACGCACGGCAGCGCCACGCCGACGGCCAGCATATAGCCGACGACCATCCATTGGGCGGTGCCGGATGGCACGGAGAACTCGTCCATCAGATCGGGCAGCGCGATGTTCATCGACGTTTCCGACAGCATGCCCAGGAACGCGCCGATGTACAGTCCCAGCATCACCTTGTGCGGATGCCTGAATTTCGGGGATTCGGCGGGAATATCATGTGCAGAGCCGTGTTCTGCGGCCGCGTGTTCTTGCAGGGTTGTTTCTTTCGAAGTTGTCTGGATCGCGGACAACATGACCTCTCTTGTACTCTTCCCGTCACCGTCGAGCGAGCGGCGCGCACGGCCGGGCCCTGCGTACACGTCGAGAAGTCCCTAACGTCCGGACCTGCGACGGCAACGAAAAACCGCATGACTGGCATCGGGCGAGCCGATTCGACGAATGTCATGCGGTTTTGAAACAGCCGTCACCGTAGCACGATTTGCAAATCCGCATAAGTCGCATCCGCGTGTCGTGCGCGTATCATGCTGGTAGAGGACGCGGCGAATCCTCGCTCGCGCCAGACCGAGCGACGACAGGAAAGGGAGACCATGCAGCATTTCACCCAGGTCATCGACGGCATCGACGGCTCGCGGGCCGAACTCGTCGGCTATGTGATCGACAACAGCCCGGAGATGGATCCGGACCGGCGCCGGCCGGCGATCCTGATCATTCCCGGCGGCGGGTACGCTATCGGATCCGACCGTGAATCCGAACCGGTCGCGCTGCAATTCCTCGCGGCCGGCTATCAGGCGTTCGTACTGAAATACTCCTGCGTGCCAAGCCGGTACCCGGTGGCGTTGCTGGAGATGGCCGAAGCGATGTCGATGATTCGCGAGCATGCCGACGAATGGCATGTGGATGCCGGGCGCGTGGCGGCCATCGGGTTTTCGGCCGGTGGTCATCTCGCCGCGAACCTGACGACGGTTTCCAGCGATGCCGAGCTGCGCGACGCCGGATATGATCCGGCTGCCGTGCGCCCGGACGCGCTGCTGTTGTGCTATCCGGTAATCACGTCTGGCCGGTTCGCGCACCGCGGCAGTTTCGACAACCTGCTGGGTGACGGCAAAGACGATGCGTCGCTGCTGGAGCTGCTGTCGATCGAGAAGCATGTCGACGCGACCATGCCGCCGGTGTTCATCTGGCACACCATCACCGATCAGGCCGTTCCTGTGGAGAATTCACTGTTGATGATCCAGGCGTGCCGTGACGCCGGGGTCAGTATCGAGGCGCACCTGTTCCCGCAGGGCGGGCATGGACTGTCGCTCGCCACCGTGGACACCGCGCGTGCCGGCTCGCCGGGCGAGGGTGACCTCAACAACGTCGTGCCGGCAGTGCAGATCTGGCCGCGGCTCGCCTTCGACTGGCTCCGCCGCACGTTCGACGTGAGGTAAAGGCTGCTGTCGGAGGTTCACAGGCCCATTCGCGCATATCCCGCGCCTGTGCCTTGGCTGTGCGCCGTCACCGTGCGTGGGTTATTGCGTCACTGTGCGAGGGTACCGTCACCGTGCGCGCCCTCACGCACAGTGACACATCAAGAAAATCCCTGTTTTCCAATGCTTTCCGGGTACCGTCACGCTGCGTGTGCCCTCGCAGCGTGACGGTACCCGCGCACAGTGACGCCGCGGAACAGCCCATTGGCAGCAACCACGGCCGGCAACTTGGCAGTGTCACTCACCGGCAGCTTGACGCCGCGCGTTCCGCGGCTCAGGCTTGGCGTGGATCTTCGCGGTGAGATGGCGCACTTCGATCTTCCATACCGTGACGCTGCGCACCTGCTGATCGGTGAACTCGATATCCGGCATGCCCGCCTGCTGCCCCATCAGCAGCCGCAGCCCTTTGCGGCACTCGTCCAGGTCGTCGATCACGCTGGCCACGCCGTTGCCGATCACCGACTTGAACGCCTCGCCCCAGTTGCACGGGGTGCGGCCGGCGATGACCTCACAATCAGTCTCCATCGAGAACGCCACATCCAACGCGTTTCCCGCAGCCCGGATCGCGTCGAGTTTGCGGCCGATCGACGCCGAGTGGATGTACAGGGTCAATCCGGCCAGTTCGTCGCCGGTGCCGGCGTCCCCATCCTGCTGCCATTCGTATCCGAAATTCAGCGGCACGATCGTAAGTCCCTCGGCATCCGCATAGCCCACATGCACGATACGGCATGCGGCGACGATTCCCTCGATCTGTTCGCAATCGGTCACCTCGCGATCGGCGCGGCGCATCATGCGATGCCGCCCTGCGACCGTGCGCTCGTTATTGCGTCGCGTCGGATGCGCTTCATCCAGTCCCGTCATCGCCATCACTCCTTGTGCTGACCCGAGTTTGATTTGATGATACTCCCGTTCCATGACCCGTAATTGAAGATGGAATCAGCCGCAGTGCGGAGAAAAAACTGAGCAGAAAAAGAAAAAGCGACCCCGGCCGGACTTGAACCGGTGACCTCCGCCGTGACAGGGCGGCGCTCTAACCAACTGAGCTACGGGGCCGTTCGTGCCGTCATCGGGCACAAGAGAATATAATACAGGACTACTCGACCACGGGCGTGTCGCGGCCAAGCGCCCGATAAAGACCGGTCGCACACGGCAACCGGTCAATGCCCGGCCGGGCGAGCGCACAGTACGGCCACAAATGCGCCTTGGTAACGGCTATGAACTCCCGGATGAACGCCGTGGGCCAGTAGTAGCCACGCGTATGGCTGCCGCACCCCATCCGCCTTCAGCCCTGATGCGCGTATTCGCTGGCTCGGAACACATGGTAATCGCTGGTGACCAGCGCGCAACGGTAGGCGAGGCCACGGCGCCCGGGGACCGATTGCACGCCGCTGCGCGCATCCATGATCTCCTTCGAAAAACGAAGATTCTCCATGGTCGTGGTGGAACGGTCCTCCATGAGCACCGCGTCGGCGGGAACATGGCGGCTTTCCGTCAGGTACCGCCGCATCGATTCGGCTTCGGACACCACTTCGTCGCTCCCCTGTCCGCCGGCGGCGACGAACACGCCCGTCTTGCCCTGCTTCTCCCACAATGGCCGCCGCCAGCAGCGCCGGCAACGACGCCAACGTCATGCCGAAATTCATTCCGGCCTTCCCCACCAGTCATCGTCTTCTCGACGATGCGCTGAGACCCGTCACTATACCGCGGAACCTGCGGCCGTACCACTTACGCCGGTGGCCATCCACCACCGTCTCTTCCCCCGGCATGTGCGATGCCCTATAATCGTAGATTTGTCCTATTCACACGCCTCGGGCACACCGCCACGACCTCATGCGTGTACAGTGCAGGAAGGATTTCCATATGGAACCGAATTATCTCGTGTTGCTGGGAATCGTCATCGTGATCATAGGGTTCGCCCTCAAGCTCGATGCGATCCTGATCATCATCGTGGATGATCATGGGCAACGCGTTCGCCGCGATCACCGTGATGACCGTGGGCATCGGCGCGCCGTTCGTGCTCGCCTATGGCGCCGACCCGGCGGCGATTGGCATCCTCGCGCTGACCTGCGGCTACTGCGGCACGCTGTGCACGCCGATGGCGGCCAACTTCAACATCGTGCCCGTTGCGATGCTCGACATGAAGGACCGCATGGGCGTGATCAAGAAGCAGGTGCTGCCGGCGATGGTGATGATCGTCGTGCAGATCGTGTACATGCTCATCGCCCAGTGACACCGTGTTCCATCCGTATATTCCAAGCAAAGGAGCCATTATGAGCAAGATCCTGGTCACCGGATTCGATCCGTTCGGCGGCGAGCCGGTCAATCCCGCATTCGAAGCGGTCAAGCTGCTGCCCGAGTCCATCGCGGGCGTGAGCGTCGTCAAATTGGAGATTCCGACCGTGTTCACGCGCAGCGCCATGGTGGTCGAGGAGGCCATCGAACGCGAGAAGCCCGATTACGTGCTGTGCATCGGTCAGGCCGGAGGCCGTTCGGCCGTGACCGTGGAGAAGGTCGCGATCAATCTGGCCGAAGCCCGCATCCCCGACAACGACGGCGAGCAGCCATTCGACACCCCGCTGCGCGAGGATGGCGACACCGCGTATTTCGCCACGCTGCCGGTCAAGGCCATGGTCAAGCGCATCAACGCGAGCGGCATCCCGGCGCTCATGTCGTACACGGCTGGCACCTACGTGTGCAACAGCATCATGTACAACGTGCTGTACCTGCTCGACCGCAGGTTCCCCGGAGTCAAGGGTGGCTTCATCCACGTGCCGTACGCGACCGCGCAGGGCGTGGGCAAGCCGAGCGGCACGCCCACCATGGAAATCGCGACAATGGCCAAGGCCATCGAGGCCGCGATCGAAGCCGCAGTGAGCGTCGATGAGGATGCCACCGACATCATGGGCGAAACCCACTAATCACGCCCACCCGTCGAAAACCACTGACATATCAGCCCGCCGACGAGCCCGCTCATGGGTTCGTCGGCACACTGCAGACGGACCGAATCACTTATCGGGAAGCCGGCCGTCGGGATCGCACACGATCCATTCGCCGCTGGGATCCACGGCGACCGTCGGGTGAGGAAACACCTGGTCGAACAGGTCCGCGTCCTCGATGACCCGTTCCGAGGTCTTGTACGGGACAGGCCTGGCACCGGCCAGACGTATGCGCGCATTATCGACCTCAAATCGTCCCACGGCCATATGGTCGCCTTCTCGCGATGGCCACTCGAACGAGCCGTGAAATCACGATGCGCAATATCCAAATACCGGCGCTCTCTCCGGGGATGAACGTGCAAACGATGAACGGGCAGATGATGAACGTGGCGACCCCGCCGCACTCCCATGAGATTTCTCGTGCAGCCATACTGATTCCGCGGGGCCGCGCTTGCGTTCCAACCACTCCGATTCCATACGACCATTACCTATCCTGACGGCCATTATTTCCCCTGATTGGGGCGCCACGCCCCACTCCAGCCCTTCCGATACCATGGTATGCGGTGGTTTGGCATGCCCGCGACCGACATGCGGACGGGCACCGCATGGAACGGCCGGCATGCGCGGACCAAAAGCACAGACCAGAAAACGGCGGAATCCCAACCCCTTTAAGGAGTAACTGCATACCATGGCAGAGTTTATTGTTCAGATGAGTCAGCCTTCGTGATCGTTGCTATTTCAACGTTTCCTTGGCGTGTCCGCTGACACAAAACGCTCGGGAACCAACCCGGTGGTTCCCGAGCGTTTTGTGTCAAGACTGTGTCACCTATTGTGTCATCAATCAGTCGGATTCCATTCAGATGATCATGCAATTCACTGCGTTCGGAACGGATGACACTAGACACATGTCCTGGCCCGCAGCTCCGCTGATTCACGTCAACACAGTAAGCATCAATGCATACCTATCCCATTCAGCCACGGGCACAGCCTACTCAACAGACCAATCCCCGAACCAACGGCGAAACCGAAACAAGCTTCAATCAAAATCAGAAACCTCATCGTTTCACCCCAGACCAGAAACCATCGTTGGCCCACCCGTGACCATCACCGCCTCCCTTGAATCCAGAGAACGGATTGACATCATCACACAAGACCAGTAAACTAGGCTTGCTTTCTCTTAGCAATAAGGAAGGCTCCAAGCCGCCGGGGGTATTCCCCCGGCACTTCTTTTTCATCCGGGGAGGCCGGCGATGCGCGAGTTGAGCATCATGGTCGACGAGTCCGGCGAATGGGGCAAACTCTCCAAGTACTATCTCATCACGCTCGTGTTCCATGACCAGTCAGAACCGGTCATGCCCCACATCGAACGCTATGAGCAACACCTCGCGGATGCCTCACTGCCAGACATTCCCTTCCACGCAGGACCATTGCTCAACGGGCACGCCGACTACGAGACCCTCAGCATGGCCGACCGCAAGCGCCTGTTCGTCGCGTTCTTCACCCTCGCACGGAATCTGCCCTTCACCTACGTGACGTTCGCACACCGCAAAAGCGAGTTCGACAACGACAAACGTCGTTTCGAGGCTCAGCTGCGGCGAGACCTGGCAAACTATCTGCTGACACACCTCGACAGATTCCAGTCGTACGACACCATCAAGATCTATTACGACAACGGACAGCAGGTCGTTACCAACGCGTTGAAGGCATCCATCGGCTATGCATTCTCCAAGGAAGCGGTCATCTACCGCAAAGCCGACCCTAAAGACTACCGCCTCGAACAAGCAGCCGATCTCATGTGCGCCATCGAATTGACCGCGCTGAAATTCAAAGCCGGAGAAAACACCGAAACCGATCACAAAATGTTCGGAGACTGGCGCTCATTCAAACAGAACTACCTCAAAGCGTTGCGCCGCAAACAAGCAAAATAACCGCCATCTCCCGCATCGTTTCCAACAGACGCTTGCATAAAAACACTCAGCCCGCATACGACGAAAGGGTGGGCATGCCATGAAAGGACATGCCCACCCCTGATGTCAGTGGTTCGGCAAACCGGCTACGTGTTTAGCAGCGGATCCTCCTCACCGCTGTAAAACCGGCACCCAGCACGGCCAGGGCGACCAGCGCACCGGCCACGACCGCACGTCAACGCCGGTCTTGTCCAACCCCTGTTTCTTGCCATCGTTCTTGGAATCGGCCTTCTTGTCACTTGCAGACGGCCTGGTTGCAGCCGGTCTGTTGCTGTCGGACGGCTTGCCCTTCGCCTCATCCTTCAGGTTATCGATGTACACGCGGGCGGTTTTGCCCGGCTCGACCTTGCCACCGGCAACCGCAGCCTTCACGTCAGTCTTATCAGGCAACGTCTCAGCAGGCTTCGCAGCCGCGACGGACTTCGTCGTGAAATCAGGGACGAACTTCAACGCGTTCTCGTTGTCCTCCACCCAATGGCTCACCTTGGTATTGGAATCCTTGTAGATGGGCTGCGCGTACAGCGCGACTTGCCGGATATCCACCGGGGTCTTCACATGCACGCCATTACGCAGCAATTCGTTCGACGTGTCCTGAACGACTTCCTGATAGGGGTACGAAGGAAAATCAGAGCCCTTTGCGTTGTTCGTATACGCGGTGTTGGGAGTCAAGCCAATCAATGGGAAATCAAAACTGCCGGAAGCCTTGCCATTCCAGGAGTCCTCGTCCCACCTGGCGAACCATTGGCCAGAGGCCTTGAAAGCCACCTTGCTCCCATCAGTCGATAGGTCATTGTCGTTAAAGACGCCCTTGTACTCCTTATCGCCATGGAAGCCATAGATGCTGTCGTACGAGCCTGCGGTCAGCTCATCATCGGAAACGCCCGTGCTGCATATGGGAATCCAGTACCCCCGATGGTATTCGCACTTGAGTGCGCCTTCTCTATCGGGGTGATGTCGGTGATACGCTGCACCTCGATAGAGAAGCACACGTCCTTGATCTCGTCCACCTGCGCAGGGTCGATCTTCTTTTTCAGATGCAGAATCTCCACATTGCTGTTCTGAAAGCTGTATGTCTTATTGGGCGCACTGATATAGACGACCTCGCACTTCCCGTCATGGAACTGAAAGCTCGCGACCGAGTCCGTCTGGTCTTTTCCTTTTATGATGATTAAGTGCTTTCGTGCGTCCATAGGCATCTCTCCCATTCAATCAAACATGCAAGCACAACAGTATACCGAATCTTCTTTTTTAAAAGCTACTGAAATTTCTATGGCATTAATTGTTTTCTTCGAAATTCTCAACCTGTTCCATAACTTTTTTAAAAACTTCAGGACTGTACTGCGGAGGATATCCATTCTTAACCAAACATACCTTAATATCAAATTTGAGCTGGTCACGGACGATTTGATTGTTAAGCCAATCCGCAAAGGATGATTTTGTATCAATGATCTCCTTTATCTTCCTTGCGAGAGCTTTGCACTTACTGTTTACAATGACTCCGCCAAAGTTCTTATCCTCGCCGTATTCAAAGTTGTATTGATCCCTCAATGACATCAAAATATCATAGAACGCCTTTTCTTCGAAGGTTAAACCAACTTTTCGGAAACTTTCACGGCTCTCGTTCATTTCCTGCAAAATTCTTAATGCCTGTTCCGTAGCATTGCGAATAATATCTTCCGATGCCTGTTCCTGCGTTTCTCCAGCCTCTTCCGAGGAAAGGCGTTTGCGACGCTCATGGTATTCCGCAATTGTTTTTTCAAGCATCTCTTGAAATTTCTTCGCAGCGACTTGATTTGTTTTGCTGTATTCTATTATTTGCCTACGCAGTGTTTTGATCAGTAGTTCAAGTTTTGAAGCCGGCATTTTTACATCAGACAGTTTTTCTAAGAATTCCGGGCCGAAAATATCTTCTTGTTCACCTTCGTTGAGAACGTTTTCCACCCTGTTGTATCGAAGGGCCTCTTCGACCATTTGGGCAACATGGCGGTTCATTACCTCGGTGTCGACCTCACTTGTTCCGCTCATTTTGCGGACAAATCCTGCAATTGCCATGAAACACTGGGCCAAGGCAGATTCTTCTTCGCCAAGATCTCCTGACGGTTGGCAAATATCAAATGCCATGCGCATCCGCTTTACAGTTTTCAGAAAATAGGTTTTGAAAGAAACTGTTTTGACGCTTTTACCGCTGTTGCTCATGCTTTGCATTTCTTGCGTGGAAACGAAAACAAACTCAGCCGCTTTAGAAAGATGGCGATATCGCTCAAATGGGTCTCCATCAGGATTCAAGAAAGGTCTCAAATCAAGACCGGCGAATAAATCCTTCAGCACGGACAATTCCTCTCTGAACACAGCAGTGGCCTGTTCGACATCGTCAGTCGTGGGCGCAACGGATGTATTGCCGCCGTATATCTTCATCGCCGTCCGCATATTGTCGCGAATGCCAATGTAATCAATAATCACGCCGTACTCTTTGCCTGGGTATTTTCTGTTCACTCGGCTGATCGTTTGAATAAGCATGTGCTTTTTTAAGGGTTTGTCGTTGTACATATATGTAAGCGCTGGAACATCAAAGCCAGTAATCCACATATCCACAACGATGGCAATATGAAAATTGGATTTTTCCTGTTTAAATGCTACATCCAGTGCATCGGAGCGCTTATCATTTTTAACGCCGCCGAGATAGTTATACATTTCTGCCTTATCATTGCTACCAACACTTGCAACCATAGCCATAAATGGCATGGTCTTCAATTCTTTCAGTTCCTCTTCCGTTGCGGAAACTCCGTCAGCAGTTTTCTTCTCAATAAACCATTCCGGATATTTATCTTGAAATATCTTGAGGAGTTCATAGGCAATGGGTCTTGAGGAACAAACGATCATCGCTTTCTGCACTCTGTCGGGGTCCGTCGCACAAGCCGCAACATAGTGGTCGTGGATGTCTACCGCCAACCGCTTCAAGCGGGAAGGCTCACCGAGGATAACTTCCATGGAGCTCATTGCCTTCTTGCTGGCTTCAATATCTTCTTCCGTTGCACCATCATCGGCACAGGTCTTGTAGTATGCTTCGATTTGTTTGACCTTCTCATCATCCAAAAGCACTTTCGCGATTCTCGGATGGTACTTGATGGACACAGTAAGGCCATCAGCTACGGCTTGATCCATGGTATATCGGTCGATTTCATTGCCGAAGGTCTGATATGTTTCCGCTATAGGCGTACCTGTGAAACCCACAAAGGTCGCCTGTGGGAACGCTTCCTTCAGGACCTTTGCATAAGGTTTGGACACCATCGCTTTCATATTCTCATCGGCATCTTTGCTGAACTGAATCTTCTTGGAATGTTCAAGCTGGGTTCTGTGCGCCTCGTCGGAGAAGCAAATAATATTTGCCCGGTCATTGATCAGCCCGATTTTGTCATCTTCTCTGTCACAGAATTTTTGTATGGTACAGATATAAAAACCGCCGCTTTCTCGGACACTTAATTCTTCACGAAGCTTCTTTCGGCTGGGAACAACGCTAACTTCTCCGAGATTCAGAAATTCTTTACTCTTCGTAAATAACTTCGCACCCTGCTTTTGTAATTCCTCTCTATCTACGATCATGATGATGGTCGGAGATCCAATCTCAGGGCAGCGAAGGGATAGCTGGCGGGCAAGAAACGCCATGGTGTAGGTTTTGCCGCAGCCGGTAGCTCCAAAATATGTACCGCCTTTACCGCTTTTTTCTTCTACCGATTTTACAATGCTTTGCTTCAATCGCCTTGCCGCGAAAAACTGCGGATACCGGCAAACGATTTCACGCTCATCGCTGTCGTAAATGCTGTCTTGGAAATAAATGTAATCGCGAAAGATTTCAAGGAATCTCTCAGGTGCGTAAACACCCTTTACCATATTTTCAGTTTCCTCAAAAGGCAGCGTTGATACCTCGTCACCATCGTTTACTCTGCGCCACGCGTAAAAATGCTCATAGGGTGTACGAACGGTACCAAGCCGGGTCTTCACACCATCCGAGATGCAGGCCAACGGGCAATAATGCAGCAGATGCGGAATATCCCGCCAGTAGCGAATATTAATTTGCTCCCACGCATCATAGATGGTGGCATTGGCATCCGCCGGGTTTTTAAGTTCTATCACACAGAGCGGAAGCCCATTGACAAACAGAAGCACGTCCGGCCTACGGGTTTGTTTTTGTCCGTTATTGACATACTCCACAGTAAACTGGTTGACACAGCGGAAAATGTTGTTTCCAGGATTTTCATAATCGATCAGGGCCACCATTCTCGGTGTGCCGCTCTGCGGTGTAAATTGAACACCATCTATCGTCCAGCCATAGACCTTGTGCAACGTTGCAAAATCGTTCTCCGCACCAACAAGACGCACAGAATCTATAATGCTGCGAATTTCGTCCGGCAGTAAATCCGGGTTGGTTTCGGTCAAAAACCTTTCCAAATCATTGGAATACAGCACATCCTTCCGGGTCTGCCGGTTGATTTTGTTTCCCTGCAAATACTGCCATCCCTCTCTTTCCAAGAAGGTAATAAAGGCATATTCATATTCAGATTCGCAAAAATGTCCGTTGTATTCCTTTAATTTAGACATGATTTGTCCTCCAATGTTCCTATGTCCGTTAAGACAATTTCCTCTTTATCTCTTCAAGATTTTTAATAAACAAATCGTATTGCAACTGTTGTATTCTGTCACCAACATCGCCAGACCTATCTGCCTTGATGAATTCAAGCAGTTGTACTATGCTCTCCCTATCATTAGCCAAAAAGCTCTTTATATTGCCGATCCTGTACATTCCTACAAATACTCCGCGAATCTGCTGCTTTTGCTCTGCGGTACTGTTTCTAAACATTTCTGATAACCGTTTCATGTCAAATTGCGCAGCAAAAGATTCTTGTGTATGGAATTTTCCTTCATTAGTGATTGCATAGTCGTAGAAATCTTTGCTTTGTTCAGGTTGATAGTCAAAGTTTGGGATTATCTTATCCCCCTTCTTTAACGATCTTGCCATTTCTTTGCACAACGATTCATATTCCTCTTTTTGTTTTGTGGTACAATCCGTACCTATAATCGTTCTAAATATTTGCTCAAGTTCAAGTTTGTTTCCTTGCCCCTCTAAATTAGCAACAAGGCGTCTTTTAATTGTATCAATATCGCAGCCAAGGATACCCTTGATTATAATCGCATAAACCGCAATGGTTCCGTACTGGTAGAACGATATGTCTTCAGGGACTCCTAATCGCCGTTCAATATTATTTATCGCATCTAATACATCACTATCCGTTCGAACATAATAAGTCTGCAATGTGATAATGTCGTTATCGTTATTTGAACGGTTTTTGTCGTACAAAACAAGCTCTGAATATGCTTGATAAGCACCTTCGATATCCTCAAACTCCGTGATTTGCCTCATTATATAGTCATAGCAGAATTTGAACAGTGGAGCTTTTTCATGCCCGAGCACAGCAGAAAAATACTTTTTGAGTTCATTTTGTATATAATAACTTTTACCTGTACCCCAAGGGCCGGTAAGCATAATGGCACTTTTGGTTTTATCCTCCGTCAGATAGTGTAGGATATATTGGTTTAATTCTTGATAGGTCATTATGCAAACCCTCCTTTTTATTCCTCCAGCGAGCCGCGAATCAGTATCGGGCAAATGTTTTTGATCTGTGCCTTTAGCTGCTCATTGATTTTTTTGCGGGCGTTATATACGGTGTGCATTTCGGCGATAGACTTCTGCACGCCTATATTGGGAATTGGGATTTGAACATCGCACATATCCTCCCAGTTAAATGTTTCTCTCGCCGAGCCCCAAGAATGAAAGCGTGCATATCTGTCAAACTCAGCCCGCAAAAAAAACAAAAACAGATATTGTGGAATCAAGTACTTTTTATTGGTTTCAAACACCGTAGAAATTGAGGAAACTAAATATGTTTTTGGTGATGAGTTTATGGCAAGTGATATCTTGTCCCCACGGCGGGAAGTGTCTGAAATAAAGGCAATCTCGTTAGGTTTAATAATCTTGTAGTTGCCAAGAGGGACACCATCCATGTTCGCTTTTGTATCAATAAGCTCCTTACCCGTGGATATTCCCCTTACAGAATCGACATTTAAACCAACCTCGTTTTTAATATTGCGCTCTATAATGTACTTTCTAATTTTTTCGCACGGCATTTTTCTCCGCAAATCTTCGATATATCCGTCGCACGTGAGCTTTAAATCCTCCAAGCCACGTTCGTATGCCTGCTGGTTGGCGACCATGGCATTGTAGATATCAACATATTTCTGCTGCACACAGAGTAAGGGCGGCTCCACCTCCACCTCGCAAAGATCCTCCCAGTTGTAGAATTCAGTTGAACTCCCCCATGAATTTGTAATGACATAACGATCAAACTCAGCACGGTTAAAGAACATATACAGCCATTCGGGAGAAAGCTCCGTTCGTGCTTCCTCTCTAATGCGGAATACCACATAATCTTCCGTGCAAATAACAGGCTTATTACTATCGTTGTAGGCAATGCTGAATTTGCTTCCGTTTCTGGAAGTCCTATGATTGAATACGAATTCATCTGGATATACGATTTGAAATTTGCTAAGGTCTCGACCATTGAGGTCTGCCTTTGTTGGCATTAACTGTTTCAAATTATTGACGCCACGAACAGACTCTATGTCAAATGAATAATCGGCATTTGTAATCTCGCGCAGCTCAATATACTTACCAAGTTTACATTTACTCAATCCCATAGCCGATCCCCCTGAACGCATCCTCCAGCATTTTCTGGGACTGCTTTTCCTGCACCAGCACCTCACGCATTTCCTGTTGGATTCGTGCCATTTCCGCAGGGAAGTCGATCTCCAGATCGTGGTCGATAAACTCGATATACTTGCTGGGGATAAGGCTCCAGCCCTGCTTTTCGATCTCATCCATCCCCACGCTGCGGTAAAGCTCCGGCACGGCATAATCTGTGCCGTCCGTCCCCTCATTCTGCCACGTGTGATAAATGTCGGCAGCGTGCCGGATCTGCGCTTCATTCAAAAGTACTTTCTTTTTACCCTCACCTTTCACGGGGTTTTCCGTCCATGTGCGCAGATCCATAAACAGGATTTCATGCTCCCGGTTGCGAAGCATCCGTTCGTGATACTTCCCGCCCTTCTTGTTCTGGTTCAGTATCCAGAGTGTGACACTGATATCGGTGGTGATAAACAGTTCTCGAGGAAGAATGACAATGGCTTCCACCTTATCATTCTGAATCAGTTTTTTGCGAATCTCTAAAGTGTCACCGTCGCCCAACGCACCATTCGCCAGCAAGAAACCCGCAACGCCGTCTGCGGCCTTCAAATGCGAAAGCATATGCAAAATCCAAGCGTAGTTGGCATTGCTCTCCGGCGGTGTGGCATAGTCTGCCCAGCGGGAGTCGTTTTTCAGATTTTCATCGTACCAGCCCTTGAGATTAAAAGGCGGGTTGGCCATGATGTAATTGAAATACAGCCCCTTATGCAGGTCATGGGTAAAGGAAGAATCTGCTTCGCCGCCAAGATGATGGCTGATGCCGCGCAGGGCAAGGTTCATCTTCGCAAGGCGATAGGTGGCGGGCTCTTTTTCCTGACCGTATACATTGATGCCGCTGATATCGCCCTTTTTCGCCTTGACAAGATCAGCACTCTGAATAAACATACCACCGGAGCCGCAGCAGGGGTCGTACAAGGTGCCGTCAAAGGGCTCGATCATGGCAGCGATCAGTTGAACGGCGTCGTGGGGTGTATAGAACTCCCCCTCCTCTTTTGTGGCATTGACGGCAAATTCCTTGAGGAAATATTCATACACACGGCCAATCAGGTCCTTCTCCTCGCCAAACGCCTTATGACTGATTTTGTTGACCTCGTCAACCACCTTCTTGATGTCATTCGGCGCAAGGTTTCGAGTAGTAAATGTCCCCTCCACGAAGCATCCGCGAAGCTGCTTGCTACTGGTGGCAATGCTGTGCAGTGCCGTATCAAGCGCAACATTGAGCTTCGGCGCAGGCGTGTTGATGATGGTAGACCAACGAGTTTCCGGCGGGAGATTATAGGTGCCGTCCGTGAAAGTGGCATCATCAAAGAATGCCGCGAAGATTTCAGGATCATCCGGGTCAAGCCCCTGTGCAATCAAATCCTCGCGAAGCTTTGCTACGCCATCCTCAAATTTTTCTCCGATAAAACGCAGAAATACGAGGGTCAGCATCATGTCGCGCTTTTCAAAGAAAGAGCCGGAATTGCGCGCCGCACGCAAAATATCTCTGCATTTGAACAGGATCGAGTCCAAATTTATTGTTTCTTCAATCTTTTTCTTAGCCATGCAATAATTCCTTTCTATTCTTCAGCCATCAGATGCTCTCTTGGCGTATCGTATTTATTCCCAGCAACGTTTTCAGCACATTCATAATCTGCTCGTATTCTATATCCGCTGCATAGGCAAATTGTTTGCGATACCTCTCCCACATTGTCTTGAGTTCTGGGCTTTCTTCGATGTTCTGAAAAATGCCGGGAACATCCTCAATCTGTCGAACCGTACCGCGGTGATTTGCGGTCGCCTTTAGTGCCTTCTCAAACACTGCTTTGTCAAATTTCTGCGTTGTGGTCAGTATATAGGCATCGTAAAAATCTCTGGGACGGGTATTGAATACGCCGCGCCGCAAAATGGTCTCCACCTTTTCCGCCATAACGGTTTCAATGTTATACGCCCACAACTCATAAGTTTTCTCGTCATCGAAAATCTCAAAGAAGTTGTACTGTACCGCATGGGGCGTAATCGCATCGCCGGTAGATACATCCATGCTGAGTGGCGTAATAATCGTATCAAATCGTGCGTTCAGCATAACGCGGTATCCACCGTATATGTCGTCTTCGCGGATGGGCGAAATGGTGCCGATTTCAAACGAAACGCCATCGTTAAAGGGACTATTGCAGATATTGTCCAGTGCACTGCGGATTGCTTCCGGCGTAAGCGGCAAACTCTTGAGTGTGGTATCCATATCCATAGTCGCGCGGTTGTCCAGCCCCACTATGGCGGCCACCAGCATACCGCCTTTCAACACGAATTTATCTTTATATTCCGAAGCAGACAAACGCACAAGGAGGCGTTCAAACATGTAGTTTTGCAAAACGACCTGCGCAGGAATGTTTTTCTGCCTTGCGATGTTTCTGATTTTTGCCTTCAAGCTCATTGCATTACTCATAGAAGCACCTCCAAATACTGCCGCAGAACATTAGCCACCCGCATTTTCTTTGCATAACCGCTCAGTTTGTTCAGATCTTTTTGGGGATTTACCGCATACAGTTTCAGTGCGGCGTGGAATGTTTCTGTCCCAAGCTTGTTACGACTGCGAATGACATCGCAGATGGTTCGCTCCAGATCATATGCGGGGACCTTGTTCCCGGCAGGTGTTTTCAGCATTGTTTTACCGAGTGCAAACAATTCAGGCTTGATATAATACACCTTACATTCCGACTTGATTGCCGCGGACGGAATGCAGCCAGACGGTGCCGTAACCGTATGTTCAAATGGTGTACGGTCAGAAATACCGTGAAGGTAAAGAGCTGTTTCGTGAGAAAAAATAATCCTGTCGGAACGGTTGCTGATGGCCAGCAGCTCGTCCTGCATATCATCAGGCAAAATGTATTGACCCTTCACGATACGATGTATTCTGTTTTCCTTGCACAGTTTGCAAAGCATTGCTTTCGAGATGCCTCTCTGTGCCGCTATTTTTGTTTCGATGATTCCGCCATGCGCTTTAGCAATGGTGGAGAGTTCCGTCATGTAATCCATGCTCTCACCTCGGCTGCGATAATCCCTTAATATTATACTTATTATTATGATGAAAGTCAACTCGTTCTGAGTGCTAATCGAAAAACACTCATAATAAAATTATGACAAAAGTCAACAGCGTTTTCCTCGCAGGGCGCAGATACTTTCCTTTACTTCGGTACGATTTTCCTTAAAACACCACCAGAATTAAGGGAATGTAATAACTGTTAGGGTGTGATGGTATTCTTTGTCTATAGCGATGCAAATTTTGCGCCGCCTATCCCTGCATAAAGGACTTGCACAACCTCCACATCCGAGGTACAATGCGGCAAACTGGAGCGGCTAATTGGAAGAGAATCCAGAAATGTGCTGTCAGAGAGCCATTATTTATACAGAGATGTACGGAGTTCCCGGAGTTGGTGGATGCGGATGGGGTCGGCTGGTTCCTCCGTCATGTTCTCCGCGCTGCGGACTTCATGCTGGCGCACCCGGAAAAGGTGCGCAGCACCTCACTCAAGTATACGGAGGTTATTCAGTCCAAGTTTGCCGTCGCATGGCGAAACAAGGTGCTGCAGTATCAGATTCCGATTTTTGCTCCTCAAACCAAGGGTGCCTGGACGCTGCGTTTTGATGATGTCCTTGCTGATGCGCTGGAGCTTGGCCCGCTGCGCAGAGAGGGACCGGAACTGCCGCCTGAACTAACCGAGAAAGTGAAAGCGGCGCTTCCGAAGGAAATTCCATCCGAGGTTGTCTGCACTCTGATCCGCTATTACCTCGCCAACCGGCAGGATGATAGCGAATGGGTCGTCCTGCCGGTGGCAAGCTTTGACGCCTACTTCGGGGACACCAGCTTCAGCAAG
>OJUG01002067.1_pt1 | contig 22614 bp, 12 predicted proteins | sample 1599841 | NCBI WGS metagenome assembly OJUG01 (sample SAMN04168659, study PRJEB22393) | human gut metagenome | biome: human gut microbiome; feature: stool | host: Homo sapiens | collected 2014-05-12 | reverse complement strand
ATTCCTTTTATATCACGAACAGAAAGGGAAAAACCTGCAAATGGTTTTTCCCTTTTATCGTGAATAAGAGATAAAAACTTGATCAAAAAACAGTTTTTACATCTGTATTGTAATTCCGACAAGAAAGGATTCCTCACCAGGAACAAGATCGAGATCACCGCCATGGCCTTCAATGATTTTTCGGACAGAGGAAAGCCCGATTCCATGATCAGCAGATGTACCCTTTCGGGAGAGGAATGTTTTTCCCTCCTGCAAGGCCAGACCGTCGTAAGTGTTTTCGATCTTCAAAAAGTACATAGTGCCTCTGGTTTCGCCTGCAATGAAAATGCGGTGCACCCCCTGTTTTTGGCGGCTGCACGCCTCAACGGCATTGTCCAAAAGATTGCCCAGCACCGTACACAGTTCCACATCGGTAAGCGGCATCTGATCGGGAAGATCGAGCCGCACCTGAAATTCTGTCCCTTGTGTCTGCGCCATGCCGTAGTAGTATTCAATCAGTGCATTTACGACGGGATTTTTGCAGAACGCAACATGGGAGTGACCCGATGTTGCCGCAACCTGTTCTTCTACCTGTAACAGGAAGGAGCAGATCTCTGTCTGCCCATGTTCAGAGGCCATGCGGTCTATGGTACGCAGATGGTGTTTGATGTCGTGGATCAGCCTTCTGTTTTCTGCCGCTGCCTCAGAAACCTGACGGCTGTATTCGGTCTGCATAGAAAGCTGACGGATGACCTGCTTGCGTTCTTCCTGGAAAATCAGGCTGTTTCCATATCCTTCTATCACATCGCGCCAGAGGGAATAACCGATGGCGGCTGCTATGAAAAAGCTGCCCCATTCTAAAAACCAACCGCCGATAACCGGCTCATAAACCGGCAGAAGGCGATCCCATATAAAGGCGCAGGTTGCGGCTGCCGCAGCATAGAAGATCGGCCTGCTCCGTTTTTCTCCTCTGTGAATGGCAAGCACAGCGATGATAAGCAGATAGAGCGCAGATGCCGCCTTATAACAAAAGACCGATGCAGAGAAGAAACGAATAGCTCCAAGGGAGAGATGGGAAGCCATCATGCCATACACAAACGCATATACCAGGAAGGCAGCGCCCACTCCATTACTGATGGCCGCAGGCAGGAAGCCCGGCCTGCATATCCGGTTTTGCAGAACTACGATCAGCCAGGTAACCAGATAGATACAGAACAGTTCAATCGTATACCAGGGGAATACGGGAACCGCAGCCAGCATATGAAGCACAGGATAGGATGACAGGCCGCACATAGCAAGGCAGATCAGTCCGAACAGGAATGTATTTTTTTGTTTCATCCGGCGGCTGAAATAAAAGGACAGCAGCGCACAGACAAAGGTAACTGTACAGCCAAACAGGCAGAACGCAAACCGGATTCCTCTGGTTGTATTGACCGCCAGCATCGTTCCGAAAGCAGGCGGATAGACAATCCCTCCGTAAAAGTGGTCATAGTTGCTGACCGCTATGGTGAGTGTGACCGGTTTTCCGCCATGAAAAGTGACCATGCGGTTTTGAACCAATGGCGTCCCCTGTGCCGGTTCCCCCATTTGCAGGATCAGGTCATGATCCAGATAAAGGTTGTAAGCAGAAAACACTTCCGGGATTTCCAGCGCATATGTTTCCTTCCGTTCCGGCAGAAAGAATGTCATCTGATAAGTCCCGCAGCCATAGGGAGAAGGGTTTGCAGGGCTGGAGAAATTGGTCTGCTCTCCGATGGAAAGGTAGCGCATATAATGGCTTTCATCCCGTATTTCTTCCGGGGTCAAAAGCGCGTCAGGATAAAATGCCCAGCCGGATACCAGAAAGCGCACCGGTGACTTTTGAAGTTCTTCCTCAGAAAGCGCCAGAATTCCGTTTGCCGCCTGGATTGTGTTCTGGCTATATTTATTATTGAATTGATACAGGCCAAGAAAAAACAGGGATGAGCACAGGCAGACCATACATAAGGCAGCATATTTTTTTACCGCAGAAGATACCATTTTATTTTCGCCTCCTCCTTAGGAAAAACACACCGGCAGACAGAAGAAGCAGACAGGCCGGAATCAAAAAGAATATGGGCGACCAGCTGTGGTCTGTGTCGGCAGCATGTGCCAGGGAAGCGGTATCTTCCTTTCCCACAATGGTGTAAGTCCCTGTATGGCTGATCTGAAAAGAAGCGGCTTTCGCCGTATCGTCATAGCCGGTCATGGGAACTTCCACGCCGCTTTCATCACAAAGGAACAATGTGCCGGCTGCCGGGTCATTTGGATAGGGCAGCATGACAGAAACATCCGGCAGGGAGTTGAGCACAGTTCCATTGATGGAAAACGAAAAAGAAAAACCGCCATCCGTATCCTTTTGGATGATGACTTCAATCTGATCTTCGTTTTGGATACCCTCCGGCAAGGCGTCTTTGGGTATGCTGATAGTGATTCCCTGTTTGGAAAAGATGGCTCTTTGCTCCCCTGTTTGCAGCATCATCAAAAAGCGTGTGCCGGAAATCCGGTCAGTGGTTTCATCAAAGAACTCTGAAAAAGCAGAGTTTTGGGAATCTGCGGCTTCCTGGGGAACGGGCATAGCGCTTTGCACTGAATCTTTCCTGTTTTCTGAAAGCTTCCAGGCAGGATCGGTAAGCTCTGAAGCGCCGACAATCGTCTGCACTTCAGGGGGCTGCGTCAAAGTGGTATCTTCCTCTGGCTGACCTGATCTAACGGGCGCTTCGATTTCCGGTATAGTCGGTTCATCAGAATCCGTTCCACCGCCATTTGTTACAGGCGGTTTTGGAGGCTTTGTGGAGGGCCTGTCTGTGAAACCGTCATCCTGATCGTCGGTATGTTCGGGAGGCGGCTGAATGATGGTATCAGGTGGATTTCCACCTGCATCCCCTCCATCCCGGTCGCCATCGTGATATCCTTCAAGGACAATTTCATCTGCGTAGGTAAAGGACAGGATGCCGGTCTGCCCACCGTCATAATCGACCTGAAGGCGGTAACTGCTGCCCGGCGTCAGCAGACGGGTAGCAATCGAGAGCATTTCCCGTCCCACGTAAATGCCATTTTCCAGCTGGTTCCATGAACCGTTGTTTTCGGACAGCCATACGCTGATCTTATCCAGTTCTCCCGGCGGTGTGACCCAGGGAAAATAAAGGTTTCCTCTGGCGGCCAGAAAACAGTTAATGTCTGGTCTATCCGGAGCCTGAACAGAAACAGGAATTGTAATTTCAGGGAAATCGACACGATCCGCAAATACGGTATTTTTCGGTGCGGTCAGCCTTCCTGTTGCATGGTACAGTCCCACAGTATTCAGATCAATACCAGAAAAATCCCATTCCACCACAGCGGTGTAGCTGGTTCCATTTTCCGCATAGCATTCCAGATAGTAAGGGGAAAAGGCAAACAAATTTTCCAGCGTTTCGGTTTCGCTGTCCTGTTGAACCGCAAACGCGTCCGTATAAGGATACCATTGCTCTATGGAGGTGATGACAGCAGGCGGCATTTCTTCCACCCGGACGGAAATCTGAAGCTCCTGCAAGACAGCTTCACCAAAGGCATACCCCTCCGGCAGTTCAATCCGGCCTTCTGCGGCATATTCTCCCGGAGTGGTCTGGTCAATGGCCGAAAAATCCCATGCGACAGAAAATGTTTCCTGCCGGATTTCTTCACCGGCTGTTACAGTGGCGCAAACGGTCTGATACTGAAGGGCCAGCTGATAAATTTCCTCCAGGTCATCATCAGACGGTGTGGTTCTAAGGGGCAGGGTAAAAGCCGGCAGGGAGAGCAGTTCGCCTTCATTTTGTATTTCCGTGACAAGGACGAGGGGTATTTCTTCCGGTGTTTCCAGGGTTCCGCTATCCAGTGCCCCTGAAGCTTTGTTTTCTAAACCCGGCGGATTCTCCCTTCTTTCATCGGCGTTGGCTGGGGTTGCAGTTCCAGCGGCAAATGTAGGGATACTGCCGGTCAAGCAGAGGAGGCAGGCCAGACAGCCCCCCAGAATACGCCTGCGTATTTGTTTCATTCTCATACGATACGCCCCATTCCAGAGAAAACATACTGACGGTAGGTTTCCCGCAGCTGTTTTCCATTGCGGAGAGCAATCGGAAGTTCCTCCCCGTTTATCAAACGGAAGGCCTGGCTGTCAACATGGCTGATATAATCCATGTTGATTAGAACGCCCCGGTAGCAGGGCAAAAAACGCTTGTCCTTCTGCAATGCGGCAGTGACCTCCTGAAAACCTCCGCTTACCGGTATCACGCGTTCCGCCGTATGAATCCGCGTCATACGGTTTTGATAATCTATGTATAGAATTTTCTCTGTGGGAAGTTCCAGCTTTTGACGGCCAGCCATAACCGAAAGTGTCATCACTTCATAGGGCGGTTTTAGCTGGCACAGCTCCATCGCTTCTTCAAAATCTGCCTGATGGAGCGAAAGCGGCTTCAGCAGATAATAGCTGGCGGACAGGCTGTACCCCATCCGGGCATAATCTTCTGTAATGGTCAGAAAAACGATCTTACAAAGCCTGTTTTTCTGGCGCAGCCTTCTGGCGGCTTCCATTCCATCCATGTTCTCCATATAGATGTCCATAAAGACAAGTTGAAAATTGACCTGGGCAGCAGCTTTCAGAAAATTCTCTCCGTCCTCAAATTCTGTCAGCGTATAGTCCAGCTGATGCTTTTTCATATAATTTTCCAGGCAGGCAGACAGTTTTGCTCTGTCCTCTGCTCTGTCATCCACAATCGCAATCTGCATCGTGCCATCTCCTTTGCACAATAATCCAATATTAGTATAACATAAAACCGCAGGAAAAAACTTGCGTCTTAAACAGGAAACCTGCGTCTTAAACAAAGTCGGTTGCATTTCTCTTGACAAGATGCTACTCTAATTATACTACCAGACTTTCCGATGAGAAGGTCTGGTTTTTTTATTTTTCTTTTCAGGAAAGGAGGCTCAGCATGAAAATCGCACTTTGTACGGAATTAAGGAATGCAGAATGGTTTGAGAGCAGGCTGCGCTCCCTTTTTGCTGGGGACGGACAGCTTGTCATCGACGAGCTATGGAATGAGAAGCAGCTATCTCAGGCACTGCGGCGGAGCCGCTACCATGCGGTTGTCATCGCCATGACCGGGGCAAGGGGATTGGAGGCTGCCATTCAGGCAAAGCAGCTGGCACCGGAAACACCGCATGTTTGGTGGAGTGATGATGAAAACTTCGCCCTGATCGCGTATCAGCTTCGTATCCCGGCATTCCTCTCCATAGATTGTAGTGATCAGGAGCTATATGAGGCGATGGAGCCCATCAGGAAACGGAGGTATGGAAATGCGAATTGCGCTATGCAGCTATAGTCAGAAGGGGGAAGCAGTCTCCCGGCTTCTTCAGGGAAAAAGGGGAAGTAATGAATCAGGTGAGAAGGAAAAGTATGAATAAAAATATTACCGGGGAGAACAAAACCGTCACGCTATATAGAATATAATGACAACAGGAGGAAATGGATATGAGGTATAAAAAGAAGAAACGGCAGATCGTATCTGCAGCATTGGCGGTAGTGATGGCGATGCAGTTATGCATACCGTCTGCAACGTTTGCTGCAGTTCCTACAAAAAGATTGAAAGTGATCACGGGATTTACAGAATTACCGGAGGAGGTCGCGCATATTCAGATCCCTGCGGATGCCGGAGAAAACTTTGAGGATTATCTGAATTTCCCGGAGACGATCGAGGCTTCGGTGGTGGAATATAAGAACGTGGATCATCAGAAAAATAATGCGGATCGCGATAAGGGCGCGGAAGATGAGAAAGCGGCAGCAGACGACCGTGATAAGAAAGAAGACTTTGGAATTGCTACCGGCAGTAATGCAAAGAAAGAAAATCTGAATGAGGAGGAAACTCCGGAAACAGAAAATTCAGAAAACGTGCCGGATAGCAATGATGAGGAGGAAGCAGATAAACAGGAAGTTCAGGAGAAAGACCAGCAGGGTACGTTTCTGATCGCGACCGACAGCAATGCCGGGGATTTTCTTAAGGATTATGAGTTTGAAGATGAGGAAATCTCAGAAGATATCCCGGTGCTGACAGATATCAGCGTTACTTGGGAGCCGGATGAGAACCGGGAAGATGAAAGTGGTTTCTATTATTATCTTCCGGTTCTTCCGAGAGAGTATATTTTGGCAGCGGGCGTGGAGCTTCCGGAGATCGAGGTCAGCATGGACGGCGGAATCGCTTTGCTGGCATCAACAGGTACTTATGATATTGCGAATGGCGGTATCGTCATCAACAGCAACACATTGGAACAGTATAATGATGCGACTATCACGGGAAGCAGTATGACCAATGTTATTCAGGTTAGTGGTGTGGAGGCTACAATCACGATTTCGGATCTGGATATCCAGATTCCGATCGACAAGAACGCTACGACAACAAGTAACTGGATACCGGCGATCCGACTGGCAAATGGTGCAAAACTGAATCTGATTCTGAAGGGAAAAAATACACTCAAGGGCGGTGATATGTGTGCGGCTATTGATGTGCCGGAAGGCTGTACCCTGACGATCAGCGGAGAGGGAAGCTTAAAAGCAACCGGTGGAGTAGGCGCCGGAATTGGTGCGTCGAGCATGAGAAAGGGTTCCTTGGGGAGAATTGAGATCAACGGAGGCAATATCGAAGCTTATGGCAGCGGGATGGCAGCAGGTATTGGCGGCGGTTTAGAGGGCGGCATCGGTACCATTGTCATCAACGGCGGAACTGTGTATGCCAAGGGCGGATATGGAAGCTACCCCAGGGATATTAAAAATGTATACGGTGGAGCAGGAATTGGCGGTGGACCGTTCGGCTGCGTGGATAAGATTGAGATCAACGGTGGCAATGTGACAGCCTGTGGAGGATATGCTACGAACGCAGGAAGACACCCCGGAGCCGCAATCGGCACTGGCGGCGGTGGAGCAAAACCGATAGGCGAAGGTAAATACAAGTATGGTGAGATTGAGATCAATGGTGGAACGGTTTCGGCCATTGCATATCATAATGAAGTATATGCGATCGGTATCGGAGTGAAACCAGGCCAAGCGCTGCAGGAGGGTACCTTGGTGGGCTCCATTTCCATCCGTGATCAGGCAGTAGTCAACTTAAATGGTGGTGATTATTTCCCGAAAAGTGAAAATTCCGGACTGAAAAACTATACCATTCAGGGCACGATTGCGGATGTACGATTCATCGAAAGCGCTTATCCGGTGACAATCAGCGTGGGAGAGATTACCTGGAATGCAGGAACGATGAAGGTGAGCGATTATCAAGGTACACTTACGGCATCCAATTACCTGAAGCCATTAACATCAGGGACACAGGTAACGGTAAAGGTGACGGTTGGAGACTATGTTTATCGGATGGAAGCTGACGTTGATGATGCGAATGCAACGATCACTTTGAAGGCCGCAACTCCTCTTTATGAGACAAGATTAAAATTTGTTTCCACGGCGATCACGAGCGATCAGATATTACAGGCAACCGATATCACGATCAAGCAGAATGGTGAACTGTTGAGCAATCAAGAAGGTCAAAGTGCAGCTATGGTCATTCCTTCCATGCAGATTTCGTATGATGAAGTGAACACGGGACATCTGACGGTATATCTGCCGGAAAATAGGAATAAAACAGAGATTTCGGTGACGGTACCGGGCTTAAATGACGGCAATCCGATCACAAAATCAGGTGAGACGATTTCGATAGGAACACTAAATGAAATCGAGATGTTTCATGATGATACCGTTTGTAGTCATGAGCACTATAATGCAGATGGATTTTGTGAAGCATGTGGTGCATATCAGGAGGCAAAAAAGTCGGGGGCATATTATGAGATTTATAATGCCGGTCAGCTTTTCTGGTTTGCAAAGCAGTTTAATGATGGTAAAATCTCTAATAAGAGCAATCTGAAGCTGATGAAGGATATTAAGATCCCGGACGGACATGACTGGACAAGCATTGGAGCCATAGCTGATGGTAAGTCTTTCAGGGGGACTATTGAGGGAAATTACCATGTAATTTCCGGACTGCGACCTGCTAATGACGGTACAAGTAAGTGGGGACTGGTGGCAAGTATTAAATATGGGAATGTACAAAATATAGGGCTGGTGTTTGAAGGTGATTGGACTTGCGGGTTGTGTAGACTCACTGTGGGTGATATCAAAATTCAGAATTGTTTTGTAGTAGGAACAAATTTTTCATATAGTTGTTCACAAGGAGCGGTGACTAAAAATGGAACGGTGACTAATTGCTTGGTTGTATCAGGAAAACTGGAAGGAACTAAGTACTCGAATGATCATAGGGCTACTTTTACGAACTGTTATGAGACAAAAAAGAGTGATTATAGTTCTCCGGGTATTACTACTATAAGCGAAGAAAAACTGAAATCCGGAGAAATTGCCTATAAATTAAACGGTAATCAATCAGATGGTACGTGGGGACAGGTGATCGGAACGGAGGATTACCCGCATTTCCGCAAGTACAGTAAGACGGTATATTATGATCCAGCTACTCAGACATATTCTAATAATAAGGCGGCAAGTATCACTTCCGCAGCTGTCACGGATATTAAGACGATTTCTGACGCAAAAGCGACTGCTACACTTAAGGCAACAGGAACTCCAGGAGCAGAGGTTAGGTTTTTCTTAACCCCCGGCGAGGATGAGCAGACAGGGACATTAGATGATATGTTCTCGAATGGAACGCCACTTAGGGAAAGTTCTTCCGGAAACTATGAGTATACTATTCAGGATTTAGCTCCGGACACAGAATATCATGTCAGACTGATGATTAAAAAGGATGATAAGTTATCTCTTGATGTAACCTATGTAAATTTCCAGACAGAAAAAGTGCGGCAGGGGGCACCTACTGCTGCTGATGTTTCTATCAATTACGAACAGGAGACTTTAGAGAATAAAGCTTCCTGCGATCTGGAGTATGCTGCTTCTAATGATGCACAGTCATGGACAACGATAAGACAGGGTGCTAAGGTTCGTCTGACAAGCCTGCTGGATAACATTCGTGAAAATGGTGGGCCTGTACCATTCTATATTCGCAAGAAAGCATCCTCGTCCATGTCAGCCAGTGAAGCGGTTTTGGTGGCGGATTTGCAAACACAGGCGATTCCGGAAGAATCGAACAAGCCGAATATTGATTATCGGAAGGAAGAAATCACAATTTCCTCATCTTTACAGTATGTGATTGTAAACGGAACCAATACCTCTCCAAGCTGGACATCTGCAAAAATGGGCAGTGGATCAGGACTTTCGATTACAGACATCATTTCTTCCGATCATGAGAGTACGGTTTATTATCGGTATGCTGCAAGCAGTAAGGATAAGAAATTTGCCGGAAAACCCGAAAGTATCACGATTCCTAAAAGAACGGCAGCACCGGCTGCAATAACTGAGGGTGAGGTGACTATAACCGGTACGACGATTACCATAAATAGAACGAATCCGGAAAATGACATTGAGTATGGATACCGTGATGTAGATTCAGACGGAGCATTTACATGGATTGTCGGCACGAAAATTCAGGGATTATATCCGGCACATGGATATCAGGTAACCAGCAGAATAAAGGCGAAAGAGAATGCATTTGCTTCTGAGAGAACGGAACCGCTTAATGTGTCTACCAAGGATACACTGAGAATTGTAGGAAACGGAACACAAAAGTGGGATGCGAAGGGGACTTATGGGGTTTCACTTGCTCAGATTCAGGTTTCCCTGGCTTCTGGTTATGGTGTGTATAATGGTGCAAATCAACTGGTAGCCGGAACCTGGAGCTGGGAACCGGAAAATAGTAGTCCAGCATCTGGTATTTATCCGAAGGTAAAAGATAACAAGGCTTATACCGTGAAATTTACACCGACAGATTCAAGTGCTTCATACGATAGGACATTAACAGATTCCGTGGTACCGGAAATTTCTAAGTACCAACTGCAATTATCATCAGTTGCGGTAGAAGATAAGACCTATGATGGCACGACAACAGCAACTGTACAGCAACCACTCATGATAGACACTGGTGTGAATACAGCTGCCGGAAATGAAAAACTGCAGATCACAGGCTTAACAGCCGCTTTTAAGAATGCAAATGTCGGAACCAATAAAGAGGTTGTGATCGATGCTTCGAAGGCTGTGATAACAGGAGCAGCAGCGAGCGGTGGCGGAGCAACAGCCGATCCGGATAACTACCAGGTCAACATTCCTTCCAGTGCAACCGCAACGATCAAAAAAGCAGCATCTTCGATCACGATCAATGATGCAGAGTGGCCGGGAACGAAAACATATGGCGATCCTGATTTTCCATTGACTGGAGTTACCACCGTTGGAGATGGAGCGGTGACCAAGACAAGCGACTCTGCGAATGTACTGACGGTCGATGCAGATGGCCGGGCAACGATCCATGGCGCAGGTACGGCAACGGTAACGATAAGTGTGGCAAGTGGCACCAATTACACGGCAGGTAATAATTCCAAACCGATCACCGTTCAGAAGGGAAGCATTTCCCTGAATTTGAAAGCCGGAAAGAAAACCGGTCTGATGCAGAGACTCCGGGCTGCTCTTGGAAATGTGAAAGATACTTATGTTCTGACTCTGGAAGCGAAGGGAGCTTATCAGGATGTTCTGACCGGAACGGTAATATTTTATGAAAATGGACAGCCGCTCAATGAGACGCCGATCCCATTGACTAACGGAACCGCATCCATGGAATATTCGGTTTCTTCTGCCGGTACGCATGAAATTTCGGCAGAATATGTGCTTCCGGCTGACGGCCCAGAGAAGGAAAATTACAATGATCCTGCACAGGTAAGCTGCAGCTTCGAGGTCGAAAAAGCAGATGAGGATCAGATTCAGATCAAAGAAGTGGGCGGAAAGCTCTACGGTGAGGATCCATTCGAACTGGAACTTACCGGACAGAAGGGAAAAGGAGCTGTGAAATTCTCCGTTCCTGCTGACAATGGAGTTCTGGAGTTATCCGAAGTGAACGGAAAAACAGAGGCGAAGATCATCGGAGCCGGAACGGTCCTCGTGACAGCTGAGGTTGCCGGGGATACTGGCTACAATGGAACAACGGTAACAAGAGAGATTACCATTGGAAAGGCACAGACCCCGGAGGTTTCGGTGGCAGCGCCGAAGATTGCACCGGTTCCGGCAGATGCACCGGAGGAGGTAAAAGAGATTGCTAACCTCTTGGAAGAGAAGACCCCGGAGATTACCGGACTGGATACTGTGGCAGCAGATCTGATCCGGGAAACAGAAAACGGGGATGTGATCGTAAAAACAGGAGAAGATCAGACGATTTCCGGAGTGGAAGCGAAGGAAAAACTTCAGAAGGAAGGAGTCGATACCGCAGGAAAGAAGGTAAGACTGGTGGTTGAGCCGTATATGTCGGTGGAAGTAAAGGGTGTGACCGAAAAACAGGGAGTGAATGTGATCACTTTTGAAATCACTGCATTATACAATGTAAAAGCCACAACAGCCGGAAAGAATGAGACCATGCAGGAGAAGGGCAACGGTAAGAATACAGTTCTGATCGGCTCAGCGATCCCACAGAAGGTCGGAATCCCGGTTACGATCACCCTGCCACTCCCGGCAGATTATCCGACCGAGGATCTCTTTATCCGCCATCTGCTTCATAATGGAAGAATTGTATATTATCCTGTAACAGTAAGGGTAAAACAGGGAAGTGCGATGGCAGAGTTTGTCAACAAGGATGGCTTTAGTACCTTTGAGCTGCTCTCAGACAGCCGAAAGGGAACGGTTGCATTTGATCATGGAGTCGGAGAACGGAGCTATACCCTGGAGCAGATGGATGAAGCGCTTCCGACAGTCAGCAAGGATGGAGTTGTGTTCAAGGGCTGGAAGATCAACGGCACGTTGTATACAACTGTGAACGAAGCACTCCTGGATGTGCTGGATCAGGCAGAAGGACATCGTGTGACGGCGCAGGCAGTTCTGGAAAGCAGCAGTCCTGAAACTCCTGATAATCCGAAGGAAGACGATAAACCTGGTTCTGAAACTCCTGATGATTCGAAAGGTGACAGGAACACCGGTTCTGACAGTGACAGAGAGGATACCGACCGAAATGTGGCCAGAAATGCATGGAAAACAAAGAAAGTCAATGGCGTAGTCAGATGGAGCTACTATGATAGCGATGGACGTCGTGTATTCAATGCATGGAAACAGCTTTTGTACAAGGGAACCATGTTCTGGTATCACTTTGGTGCGGACGGGTACATGGATACCGGCTGGTTTAAAGATGCGGATGGAAACTGGTATTATCTGAATCCGGCATCCGACGGTACGCAGGGTGCAATGAAGACCGGCTGGTTTAAGGACACAGACGGGAACTGGTATTATCTGAATCCGGTATCTGACGGTACGCGGGGAGCGATGAAGACCGGCTGGTTTAAGGATGTGGATGGAAACTGGTATTATCTGAACCCGGTATCTGACGGTACCCAGGGAGCGATGAAGACCGGCTGGTTTACAGATCCGCAGGATGGACATCTCTATTATCTGGATCCAAAGACCGGTGCAATGGTGACCGGAAACATACAGAATGATAGCGTGTGATTCTGTTTCATGGGGATCCATCAACTTTTATGGTTGATGGATCCCTGCTTTTATCTTCTCATAGGACAAATGGAAATTTTTACTTGACAGTTCTATGTTTTTTCATGTATGATAGAAATAGTGTGAAGAGACATTTATCGTTTTCATGCAAATGTATGTAATGACCACTCCCGCAGAACAGACTACGGAAGTTAAGCCCATCGGACAGGCGGGTCAAGCGCCGCGTGGGGTTAAGCCCACATTATTGATTGAGTTAAAAGCTCAAATTTATAAGTTGATTACTTTATAATCAGTGTTTGAAAAACACATCATCTTGTGAATCGGTCAATAAGTGCAGGGACAATATATTTGCGATTGCAGACTTGGAAGAAAAAACGATAAAGCTCAGAGGCAGACGGGAGCGGAGTGACGCGCCCCAGACCCCAATGGAATAGAATCGTTTTGAGCAGATGATGGTTTTGGCGTCATCTGCTTTTTTTATTATTCAGATGATGCGCAATCAATAAAATGCGTGAGGAACAAAACCATGGACAGAGAGAGACAAAAGAAAGCCCCGATCTATGAAGCACTCGAGGCATTTAAAAAGAAGAGAGTTGTCCCGTTTGATGTACCGGGACATAAAAGGGGACGCGGAAATCCGGAACTGGTACAGCTTTTAGGCGAAAAATGTGTATCTTTGGACGTAAACTCCATGAAGCCGCTTGACAACCTCTGTCATCCGGTCTCCGTGATCCGTGAGGCGGAAGAGCTTGCGGCGGAGGCATTCGGAGCGGCCAGCGCCTATCTGATGGTGGGTGGAACGACATCTGCGGTCCAGAGCATGATCCTCTCGGTGGTAAAAGCCGGAGATAAGATCATCCTGCCGCGAAACGTACATAAGAGCGTCATCAACGCTCTGGTGCTCTGCGGCGGAATCCCGATCTACGTAAATCCGGAGATGAACCAGAGACTCGGTATTTCACTGGGAATGCAGGTCGAAAAAGTAAAACAGGCCATCGAGGACAATCCGGACGCGGTTGCGGTGTTCGTCAACAACCCGACCTATTACGGCATCTGCTCTGATATAAAAACGATCGTACAGCTTGCCCATGCGAGGGGCATGAAGGTTCTTGCGGACGAGGCTCATGGAACCCACCTGTATTTCGGAAAGAATCTTCCGATCTCCGCAATGGCAGCGGGAGCTGATATGGCGGCGGTATCCATGCACAAGTCCGGCGGAAGTCTGACCCAGAGTTCGCTTCTCCTTTTAAATAAGGGTGTGAACACCGATTATGTGCGCCAGATCATCAACCTGACCCAGACTACAAGCGCCTCCTACCTGCTTCTTTCCAGCCTTGATATCTCAAGACGAAATCTGGCTCTCCGCGGCGAGGAATCCTTCGCGAAGGTCGTTGAGATGGCAGAGTACGCGAGACGGGAGATCAACTCCATCGGTGGCTACTATGCTTACGGAAAAGAACTTGTAAACGGTGACAGCATCTTCGATTACGATGTGACGAAGCTCTCCGTGTATACAAGAGACATCGGGCTTGCGGGAATTGAGGTCTATGATCTCCTGCGCGACGAGTATGATATCCAGATCGAATTTGGTGACATCAGCAACATTCTGGCTTACATCTCCATCGGAGATCGTATCCAGGACATCGAGCGCCTTGTTGGTGCTCTGGATGATATCGAGCGTCTCTACAAAAAAGACAGCTCCGGACTACTCTCTGGCGAGTACATTTCTCCAAAGGTTGTTATGTCCCCGCAGAAAGCGTTCTACTCCGAGAAGGTCTCTGTTCCGGTGGAAGCGTCTTCAGGAAGAGTCTGTGCGGAGTTCGTGATGTGTTATCCGCCGGGAATCCCGATTCTGGCACCGGGTGAGATGATCACGGATGATGTGGTCCAGTATATCCTGTATGCGAAGAAAAAGGGATGTTCCATGCAGGGAACGGAGGATCCGGCGGTGGATCATCTGATGGTGCTGGCAAACATATAGCATGAATTTTTTAAGGTGCCGGACCTGGCTGCAGGCAAACAGGCTGTCTGCCTGCATACAGGCTTTGGCCAATACGATACAAGGAGTCACGAGATATGGAATTCTGGTTTTCAGAACTGCACACCGGAAACGTAAAGCTGTCCATCAAGATCGAAAAGCAGCTGTTTTCCGGGGAGAGTGAATATCAGCGGATCGATGTGTTCGATTCCGAGGAATTTGGAAAATTTATCTCTCTGGACGGGGAGATCGTATTCTCCGAGAAGGACGAGTTTATTTATGACGAGATGGTGACCCATGTGCCGATGGCGGTCCATCCGTGTGTGAAGGACGTACTGATCATTGGCGGCGGCGACGGCGGTGTCGCGAAAGAGCTTTTGCAGTATGACTGCGTGGAACATATCGATGTCGTGGAGACGGATGAGATGTTTGTGGAGGTTTCAAGAAAATTTTTCCCGGAGGTAGCCTGTGCCTTAGATGATCCGCGTGTCGAGGTCCACTATGATGACGGTCTGAGATTTTTAAGAAACAAGAAGGCAAAATATGACCTTATCATCAACGATTCCACAGACCCCTTCGGCCATACTGAGGGACTGTTCACGAAGGAATTTTACGGTAGCTGCTACAGCGCCTTAAAGGAAGATGGGATCATGGTCTACCAGCACGGAAGCCCATTCTACGATGAGGACGAGCTGGCCTGCCGCAGTATGCACCGAAAGGCATTCCGCTCCTTCCCGATCAGCCGTGTGTATCAGGCGCATATTCCAACCTGCCCGTCCGGATACTGGCTCTTCGGCTTTGCTTCAAAGAAATATCATCCCATCAAGGATTTCAAGCCCCGGGAATGGGATGCATTAAATATCGAAACATGGTATTACACGACACATCTTCACATGGGAGCGTTCATGCTGCCGAAGTATGTTGAGGATCTTTTAAAAGAGGAGGAAAAATAAACATGAGCAGATTAATGATCATCGGCTGCGGAGGTGTTGCGTCCGTAGCGATCCACAAGTGCTGTCAGAACAGTGATGTATTCACAGAAATCATGATCGCAAGCCGTACCGTATCCAAGTGCGATGCCTTAAAGGAGAAACTTCAGGGAACGACAAAGACGAAGATCACGACCGCGAAAGTGGATGCCGACAACGTGGACGAGCTGGTGGCTTTAATGGAGAGCTACAAGCCGGATGCAGTGTTAAACGTGGCACTCCCGTATCAGGACCTGACGATCATGGACGCATGCTTAAAGGCTGGCGTGAACTATATCGATACCGCAAACTACGAGCCGGAGGACACCGACGATCCGACATGGCGCGCGATCTATGAGAAACGCTGCAAGGAAGAGGGCTTCACCGCATACTTCGATTATTCCTGGCAGTGGGCATATCAGGAGAAATTCAAAGAGGCTGGACTTATGGCACTCTTAGGAACCGGTTTTGACCCGGGCGTCACAAGCGTCTTCTCCGCGTATGCGTTAAAGCACTATTTTGATGAGATCCACACCATCGATATCTTAGACTGCAACGGCGGTGACCACGGTTATCCGTTCGCTACAAACTTCAACCCGGAGATCAACCTCCGTGAGGTATCCGCAAACGGCTCCTACTGGGAGAACGGCCACTGGGTAGAGACAAAGCCGATGGAGATCAAGCGCGAGTACAACTTCCCGCAGGTCGGCGAGAAGGATATGTATCTTCTGCACCATGAGGAGATCGAGTCTCTCGCAAAGAATATTCCGGGCGTAAAGCGCATCCGCTTCTTCATGACCTTCGGCCAGAGCTACCTGACCCATATGAAATGCTTAGAGAACGTTGGAATGCTTTCCACCTCCCCGATAAACTTTAACGGACAGGAGATCGTTCCGATCCAGTTCTTAAAGGCTCTTCTTCCGGATCCGGCATCCTTAGGTCCGAGAACCGTCGGAAAGACAAACATCGGTTGTATCTTTACCGGTGTGAAGGACGGAAAAGAGAAGACGATCTATATTTATAATGTATGCGACCACCAGGAGTGCTACAAAGAAGTTGGCTCCCAGGCCATCTCCTACACGACAGGCGTACCGGCTATGATCGGTTCCATGATGGTAGTCGACGGAACCTGGAAGGGCGCAGGCGTATTCAACGTCGAAGAGTTCGATCCGGATCCGTATATGGAAGCGTTGAACAAGTGGGGACTTCCGTGGGTTGTGGATGAGAATCCGGAGATTGTGAAATAAAAAATTGAAAATGAATGACTGTTCGGCAGATTCGTGCTGTCCGTGGGAAAAATACGGAATGTGGAACAGTTTCAAGTACAGAAAACACCTCTGGCAGGAACGAGTTGTCAGGGGTGTTGCTGTATTGTGATACGGCAGTAAAAATGAACTTCGTTTTCTGGTAGGACTGAAATGTGTATCGGGAACGAGTCAGCAATTGGAGAACAAGATGAAGATTAATGAATTACCCACTCCATGTTATGTAATTGATGAAAAAAAGCTTCGGAAGAATCTGGAAATCTTAAAGAAAGTCAAGGATGGCACCGGCTGCAAGATCCTCCTTGCGCAGAAGGCATTTTCGAACTTCTTTGAGTACCCGCTGATCGGGCAGTATCTGGACGGTACCACAGCCAGCGGTCTTTTCGAGGCAAAGCTTGGATATGAAAAAATGGGAAAAGAAAATCACGTGTTCGCTCCGGCCTTCAAGGAGTCGGAGATCGGGGAACTCACCGATATCTGCGAACATCTGGTATTTAATTCCTTTTCCCAGCTTGAAAAATACGCGGACTTCTGTAAGGAAAAAGGCGTCAGCATCGGCATCCGCGTAAACCCGGAGTGCTCCACCCAGGGCGACCACGCGATCTACGATCCCTGTGCGTCGGGATCCAGACTCGGCGTGACCCTGGCAAATTTCCGGGAAGATCTCGTGGAAAAGCTTGACGGGATCCATTTCCATACCCTCTGCGAGCAGGACTCAGATGATTTGGAGACGACTCTGAAAGCTGTGGAAGATAAATTTGGAAAGTATCTGAAGCTTCCGAATATCAAATGGCTCAACATGGGCGGCGGACACCATATCACGAGAAACGATTACGACATCGACCGTTTAGAGCGCTGCATCCGCCATATGCAGGAGACATATGATGTCACTGTCTATGTGGAACCTGGGGAAGCCGTGGCGTTAAACGCGGGATATCTCGTGACGGAAGTCATGGACATTGTGGATAACGGGATCAGGACGCTGATCTTGGACGCTTCCGCTGCCTGCCACATGCCGGATGTGCTGGAGATGCCCTACCGCCCGCCGTTAAAAGACTCCGGAGAAGCGGACGAAAAGCAATATACCTACCGCCTCTCCTCCATGACCTGCCTCGCGGGCGACGTGATCGGTGATTATTCCTTCGACCACGAGATCCGGATTGGTGACAGACTCTATTTCGAGGACATGGCGATCTACTCCATGGTAAAAAACAACACCTTCAACGGCATGTGCCTGCCGTCCATCGCGCGGATGGATGAGAACGGGGAGTGCAGTGTGGTGAAAACCTTTGGGTATGAGGAATTTGTGAGAAGACTGGGATAAAATAGAAACATGATTATAGAAAACGGGGCTGCCGCATACCAAAATTGGTGCGGCAGCCCCTTCTCACTATTTTCGTTTCACAACGGCTGTTTTTCCACGAAAAGCAATCCCGATTTTTATGATCGGCCGGACACCTGCATCCCGCAATTCCGTGTCATATTTTTTCACATCTATTTGTTGGAGGGCGCGATCTGCCAGCGCATCCAGATCCACATGATCATCATTTGTGTGTTTGAATTCAAACAGGAATCCCGGAATTCCTTTTACTAATGGATTCAGTTGAATATCAAATCGGCCAAGCCCCGATTCTCGATTGGAACGAATCTGGTACCTGTTTCCAAGGATCGCACATAATCCAAGCATCATGCCATGATAAAAACTTTCATTTGCCCCATCCATAGAAGAAATACTCTGCAGCATAAAACTCTCCAGCAAAGACTGAAGCTTTTTTGCATTTCCGGAGAATATCGCCTGATTGATAGAAATCGCGACGCTGTTCTGATTCGTCCGATTCAAAATTTCTTTTTCATAAACACAGGCAATCTCTTTATTTGGAATTGCAACATCACACATGAAATTTCCATCATTCTGTGGATAAATTTCTGCAATTTTTAAGTAACCCGCAACAAGAAGAAAACTATAAATCGTGTATGGATTATTCTGGATCTCCGGATAGATCACGCTGGTATCTATATACGTAGTGATTTTTTCACCGCAGAGCAGTTTATGAAGTCCTTCCGTTATCTCGGGTGTAGCTGTCACGATAATCTCACCAATGATTTCGTTGCTGCCGGTAGACTGCCAGAACGCCTTTGGGAAGCACTGATCGGTAATGTAATTGATCACAGACCATGGATTAAAGATTTCTGTATGACCAAATCGGTATCCGTCATACCAGCTGCAGATCTCCTGATATTTGTTCTCTTTCCCATAGTAGTGCAGAATATCTTTTACTTCTTCAGTTGTAAAGCCGAAATATTCACTGTAACTGTCGTCCAAAATTGAATTGGTTTTCAAATTATTCATGCCGCTGAAAATGCTTTCTTTTGCAACACGGAGAATGCCTGTGAGAAAGCCAAAAGCCAGATGTGGATTATCCTTCAGGCCGCCGGAAAAGAAATTACGCATAAAATTCACGATTTCAGGATAAAAATTGCAATGATGTCCCTGCTGGATCGGTGTATCGTATTCATCAATAATGATAATACATTCTTGTCCATAATGCTTGTGCAGCAACAGAGATAAGATTTGTAATCCCATCTGGCAGTCTACTTCATTCGCATTGTCACTGGCAAGGCGATGGTACTGTTCTTTTTCATAGATTCCAAGTGCAGTACTTTCCTCAAGTTCACTGTGCCGTATAAATTCCAGTGAAATCAGTTTACGGATCTTCTGAAATGTCTCCTGCCATGTCAGACATTTTAAATCCTTGAATGTCAGGAATATGACCGGATACTTTCCCTGATGCCGGGTATAACCAGAACCACACTGCCATATCTGCTTATCCTTGAAATAAATGGAGGTGTCCTCCTGTGTTTTTTCAAAAAAGACCCGAACCATATCCATATTCAATGTTTTACCAAAACGTCTCGGACGGGTAAACAACGATACCATAGGTTTCGTATCCAGAAAATCACGGATCAGCAAGGTTTTATCTACATAATAATAGCTTGTGGTCGCCGTCTTGAAGTCAGAAATCCCAATGGGCATCGGCTTTTTCTTTTCGCCTGAATCTGGCCAAACTGCATTTTCTGGAATCAGCCAGGAATGTCCCTTTTTCACAGCTCCGGAAATTTCGCCCTGCTTGCACCTCTGCTGGACTCTGCGCACTGTGATTCCCATTGCTTTTGCCGCTTCCATGCTGGATAAATAGTTCATTGAACACCTCCAAACGTAATTCTATCATAAGTATATCCCATTAAACGAAATATTACAACTCTGCATTTCGCTTATATTTCGTTTTAAACGAAATGTATAGACAGCAACAGTCGGGAGGACAATTCTGAATAAAAAAGCCGAATGAACGTTAATTTCATTCGGCAGTGAAGCTTTACGCGTCTTTTGTTTCCGTATTCTGTCTGTACAGGATCATCAGTCCGCGGAGCAGAAGATCCGGGTCATAGGTGATCTTGTGGGTGCAGAGCGGTGTGATGAATCTTGCCATACCGCCGGTAGCGATAAGGGTTGCCGGTTCGCCGAGCTCTGCGGTCATGCGGTCGATAAGACCGTCAAGCATTGCGGCATTGCCAAGCATGATACCATTTCTCATACATTCGATGGTGTTCTTTCCGATCGTACGTTTCGGAACATCGAAGCTGATCCTCGGAAGCTGGGCTGTATTGGAAACGAGGGAGTTTAAGGCAACCTTTACACCGGGGAGAATCACACCACCGATGTAATTTCCATCGTGGTCTACAACATCGAGCGTTGTCGCGGTTCCCATATCCGCGATGATGATCGGTCCTTTGTATTTGGCATTTGCAGCGACAGCGGCCACGATCCGGTCACCGCCGACGGTCTTAGGGTTATCCATTTTGATGTTTAAGCCCGTCTTCATTCCGGAACCGACAAGAAGCGGTTTCTTTCCGGTGATCTTCTTCACAGCGGAAGAGATCGGCGCGTTTAACGGCGGAACAACGGATGCCATAATGGAACCTTCGATATCATTTTTCTTTACTTTATGAATCTCCAGAATATTCTTTAAAAGGATCGCGTATTCGAGACTCGTTTTTCGGTCATCGGTGGTGATGCGCTCCTCAAAATATGTTTTATTGTCGTCAAGACCTCCGACAACGATATTACTGTTTCCCATGTCGATCGCTAAAATCATTGAGAAAACTCCTTCCACAAATCTAAGTAACGTGTTATACTGTTTTTACGTGTGCAGTTGATCAAAGGTTCCGTATTTGCGGGACTTGTCAATCTTCACCGTGAATATGAGAAACGTGTGAGACAGGTTCCTCATAATTTTAAAGTTCGAATTATCTTACCATAAATTGACTAAAATTACAACGGAGGATTCCAAATGTTAGCAGGAAAAACCGTACTTTTATGCGTGAGCGGCAGTATCGCCGCCTATAAAATCGCATATCTCGCCAGCGCACTGAAAAAACTGAAGGCAGATGTCCATGTGCTTATGACCCGGAATGCGACAAATTTCATTAACCCGATTACATTCGAGACACTGACCGGAAATAAATGCCTGGTAGATACGTTTGACCGGAACTTTGAGTTTTCCGTTGAACATGTTTCCCTTGCGAAGGCGGCGGACGTTGTCCTCGTTGCCCCGGCTTCCGCAAATGTGATCGCGAAGCTGGCCCATGGTCTTGCGGACGATATGCTGACGACCACGGTTCTCGCCTGTACCTGCAAGAAGATCATCAGCCCGGCGATGAATACGAGAATGTTCGAGAATCCGATCACACAGGATAACTTAAAGATTTGCGAACACTATGGAATGGAAGTGATCAGTCCGGCAAGTGGATACCTCGCCTGCGGCGATACCGGAGCGGGAAAGATGCCGGAGCCGGAGGTGCTGCTCCAGTATATCTTAAAGGAAGTCCAGTACGAGAAAGACTTAAAAGGAAAGAAGATCCTCGTGACCGCAGGCCCGACGAGAGAGGCCATCGACCCGGTCCGCTATATTACAAACCACAGTACCGGAAAGATGGGGTATGCCATCGCGAAGACGGCAGCTCTCCGCGGCGCTGACGTGACTCTTGTTTCAGGACCGGCAGAGGTGGAGCCGCCGATGTTCGTAAATTTTGTTCCGGTGGTTACCGCCAAAGACATGTTTGAGGCCGTGACAGGCCGCAGTGACGAGATGGACGCGGTGATCAAGGCCGCGGCTGTCGCTGACTACCGCCCGAAGTTCGTGAATACCGAGAAGACAAAGAAGAAAGACGGAGATATGGCGATCGAACTGGAGCGCACCGATGATATCTTAAAATGGCTCGGAGAACATAAAAAAGACAGCCAGTTCCTCTGCGGATTTTCTATGGAGACGGAACATATGCTGGAGAATTCCAGGGCAAAATTAAAGAAGAAGAACCTCGATATGATCGTTGCCAACAATCTGAAGGTTGCCGGTGCCGGTTTCGGAACGGACACGAATGTAGTGACGATGATCCGCGAGAATAAGGAGACGGAGCTTCCGATTATGTCGAAGGAAGAGGTTGCAGGGGCGATCTTAGACGAGATCTTTGAAATTAAAAGATAGAAAATTCCAATTTTTACCAGAAAATAGAAGATTCGACCACTCAGGTGCCTTTACAGGCGAAAAACGCAAAGCAGGCACAGAGTGGTGAAGATTGCTATAAATATAACGAATTTTAGGGCTTTCTTCTTGACGAAACTCTTAAATACTGGTAAAAATTAATTGGAATAAGAGCAGCAGAAAAAAACGGCAGTCAATGAAGGACCGCGGTTCTTTTGTGCTGTCAGCAGGAAAATATTGATAGACGAAACACAAGATAGATTTGGAGGAAAAT
>OJUG01002066.1_pt1 | contig 22619 bp, 18 predicted proteins | sample 1599841 | NCBI WGS metagenome assembly OJUG01 (sample SAMN04168659, study PRJEB22393) | human gut metagenome | biome: human gut microbiome; feature: stool | host: Homo sapiens | collected 2014-05-12 | reverse complement strand
CGTAATAGGTGCGGGTGTTGGGTACGAATACGTGCACGATGACGTTGGAATAATCCAGCAGCACCCAGTTCTTGGAGTCGTAGCCCTCCGTGCTGTAGGGCTCCAGACCCTTCTGGGAAAGCTCGTACTCCACCTCGTCGGCCAGAGACGCCACCTGCGTGGTGGAAGTGCCGGAGGCAATGACAAAGTAATCTGTGAGCACGGTCAGGCTTTCCACCTTGAGCACGCGCACATCGTGGGCCTTTTTCTTATCCAGGATCTTTGCGATCTCAATGGCAAGCGCCTTGCTGTCGTTGAAGTTCTCCATATGTTTTTCCTTTCTGTCAGTTTCAGTTTGCGGAGCCTGCGGCCTGACCGTCGGTGGTAACAGCGCCATCAAGGTCTGTATCGCCGTTCAGGATGGCATCGTCCGACTCCTTATCGATGCGGCCCATATACTGCACGTTGGCATCGGTGGATGCACTGCCGTGGGGCCACTCGTCGGTGACAAGGTTCATTTCGCTCACATCAATGGGGCCGGTGTAGGTGCAGAAATACTGGTTGAGCAGGTTTGCAATGGAACCCGCATCCGGCACCACGCAGGAGTAACCGGCAAAGGTGTCGGTCTTGCCCACGTTGGGCACGCCCATGAACACCGGTGTCTGCGCCAGAATGATGTTGGAGCTGTCGAGCTTGAGGAAAGACACCACCAGCTTTGCAATGGTGGAAATGTCCATATCCGTCTTGATATAGTTTTTGAACACCAGCGGCAGCTGGTTCAGGATATCGGTAACGCCCATGGCGCGGGCACGCTTGAACAGGCCGGCATAGAAATAGCGCTGCATGTTCAGGCGGTCGATATCGGAATTGGCGTAGCCGTCGCCGTGGCGGCAGCGCACAAAGAACTCTGCCGATGCGCCGTTCAGATTGCGGTAGCCCTTGAGCAGCTTGCTGCCGCCGTAGGACATATCGTGAGGGATATACACCTCAATGCCGCCAAAGTTATCCACCATATCCACCAGTGCCTGCATATCCACCGTCACATAGTAATCGATGGGCAGTCGGAACTGATCGTAGATGACATCGGCCAGAGCGGCGATGCTGCCGCCGTTGGAGATTGCCACCGAGTTGATCTGATAATTCGTGGCGGCGTAGGTCTTTCCATTGGAAAGGGTGATCTTTTTGTTCTTGGTGGTGACAAGGCTGTTGCGGGGGATCTGCAGCATCCGCAGTGCACCGTTCTTGATGTCGAACTGCACGTACAGGATCATATCGGTCATGCCGTCGTTAGAGGTGGGGTCGTTGGAATAATTGCGGCCCTCTTCATAGTCGATGCCGCAGACCAGAATGTTCACCACATCGCCCTTGTATTCCTCGGCTGTCTTCACCTCTTCCTCAATGGTAGGGGTGCTGTCGTCCGGGCGGATGCTGTCCTCCACCTTGTTTACAAGGCTGACTCCGTACACCACCACACCGGAGATCACCGCGATGATGGCCATGACCACTGCAAAAGGCAGCCAGAGGGGCATTTTCTTTTTCTTTTTGCGGCGGCGCGGCGGCTTCTGCCCTGCTCCCTGTGCCGGGCGGCGCGGCGGCTCATTGTGTGCACCGCCTGCGCTCTGCTTTGCATCCGTGCTGGACGCAGCGTGGCGCGGTGCGGCTGCTGCCGGATCCGGCCGGTTCAGAGAACGCGAAGTATTGATATGGCGTGGCGTCTGGCTCATGCTTTTTTGTATCCTCCAGATTTTCGCGGTCCTGCAAAAAAATGTTCCTGCAGACCTGTCATGCTCTTAAGTATAGCATTATCCGACGAAATCTGCAATCCGTTTTCTGTTTCCGCTTGTTTCAGAGCAGCTGTGCTCTCACCGTTCATTCTTCCCGCTGCGGGCAAGGATATCCTCATAGGCAGCCTTGGACATCGGGTCAAGGGGCTTGCCCTGCGAGAGCACAAAATCGTTGGTCTGCTTCAGCGCGGCCAGCATAGCGGCATCCAGATTCTTTTTTTCCAGCTTGCGCAGCTTTTCCACGCCGGGCCAGTCCCGCTCCGCGCTGGTCATATCGGCCAGATACAAAATTTTGTCAAGCCGGGTCATGCCGGGTTTGCCCGCCGTGTGGCAGGCAATAGCGCTAAGCACCGCTTCGTCGGTCACACCCCACTGGGTGCGGGCCAGAATGGCGGCGCACACGCCGTGCCACACCGGGGCCGGGCGCTCTTCGCCGCCCTCGGCATACTGGGGGTAAGCGCGCAGGATCTCGCGCATCTCATCCTTGCTGATCTCCTTGGCGGAATCGTGCAGCAGGGCTGCCAGCGCGGCCCGCTCCTCGTCCTCACCGTAGATCTTTGCCAGCTTGACGGCCATTTTTTTTACATTCAAGGTATGCTCATAGCGCTTATCGCTCAAGCGGCCGCGCACAAGCTCCTTTGCCTGTTTGAGGTTCATTGGCTGATACTTCCTTTTTATAGAGTTTCTCCCGGCGGATGACCGCCCGCACCGCCTCCGGCAGCTCAGCTTCACACCCTTCGCCTGCAGTCAGACGGGTGCGGATGTCGCTGCTGGCCATGGGCAGCGCCTGTACCGGTGCAAACAGGATGCGTGCCCCGGTGGGGTCCAGCCGGAGAGCCTTTGCGTGCAGCTCGGGGTCGTCGCCCATATGGCGGCTGGTGACCACCAGATGGGCAAGGCGCAGGATATCCTGCCAGCGGTGCCAGCCGTCAAAGCTTAGCAGCATATCGCTGCCAATGGCAAGGTACAGCTGTGCCCCGGGGTAGTCCCGGGCCAGTTTTTCCACCGTGAGCACCGTATAGTTGCGGTTTCCGGCAGCGGCCTGCTCGATCTCCCAGCCGCTGACTTCCAGCTGCGGGATCGTGTCCGCATCCTCTTCCAGTGCATGGAAGCAGCTGCACATTTCCAGCCGCAGTGCGCCCGGCGCAGAGGTCTTCTGCTTGAAGGGCGAAAGCCCGGCAGGCATCACCACCACCTTATCCGGCTGCACGCGGGCAGCGGCAGCGCGCAGATTGTTCAGGTGGCCGTTATGGGGCGGGTCAAATGTACCGCCGTAGAGAAGAACTTTCATTTTTACTTCAGCAGATCAGCGTAGGCGCTGTCCTTTTTCTTCTGCAGATACAGCACGAACTTGGAGCCGATCACCTGTACGCAGTCGGCACCGGTGGCCTCAGCCAGCTTGACCGAAGCTTCACGGGCATTGTACATGCTGTTTTCCAGCACCTTGAGCTTGATGAGCTCACGGGCATCCAGACAGTCCTTCACGCCCTGGATCATGGTCTCGTCGATCTCGCCCTTACCCACGATGAAAACGGGGTCCATGGTGTTTGCCTTGCCGCGCAGAATGGCGCGCTGTTTGCTTGTCAGCATAGTTTTTTCTCCTTTTATTTCAAAAAATCAGGTAGTTCTTTTTCCAATTCCGCCAGCGCATTGCCGCGGTGGCTGATGGCATCCTTTTCGTCCGGGGTCAGCTGGGCGTAGCTGCGGCCCTCGGTGTTGGGGCGCTTATCGTGCTTTCCCACGCCGCAGTCGGTGGGGATGAACAGCGGATCGTAGCCAAAGCCGTAGTCCCCGCACAGCCGCTCAAAGGCGATGCTGCCCGGGCACTCGCCCATACAGGTCAGATGCCGCCCATCCGGCAGGATGAAGCACACCGCGGACACGAATTTTGCACCCCGCTGCCCGGCAGGCACAGCCTGCATGGCGTCCAGAAGCTTGTCGTTGTTGGCTTCGTCGTCGCCGTGGCGGCCGCAGTAGCGGGCACTGTAGACGCCGGGCGCACCGCCCAGCGCATCCACGCACAGGCCGGAGTCATCGGCGATGGTGGGCAGGCCGCATGCCTTGCAGATGGTTTCAGCCTTGATGAGGGCGTTCTCGGCAAAGGTGGTGCCGGTCTCCTCCGGCTCGATGGTGATGCCCAGCTCCTTCTGGATGCGCTCTACCACGGGCTGGCAGTCCCGGGGGAAGAGCTTGATCTTGTCCTCGGTGGCCTTGTTACTGCCCAGAAGGCCGTACTTCTCATTGTAGCCGCTGCCGTCCACCGGGGCGGTCATCAGCTCGTCCAGGCCCAGCACCAGCTCGGCCCCGGCCTTTTTCAGCAGGCGCTTGGACCGCTCCCGGGTGTGGATGTCGCAGCAGAGAATGTGCTTGGTGTAGTCCAGGATGGCCCGGCAGTCGTTGGCCAGGACCACCTCCACCTCACAGCCGCAGCTCTGGATGACTTCCTTGTAGTAGGCGATACAGTCCACGCCGGTGAAGACATGCTTGTGGTAGCCGAAGAGGGAGCGGAACTTCTCCTCGGTGAGGACATCCTTGTAGGGGTCCACGCCCTTCTCGTCCACCAGGTCCAGGTCCACCAGGTGGTTGCCCACCTCGTCGGAGGGATAGCTGAGCATCAGCACCACCTTCTTAGCTCCCATAGCAATTCCGCGAAGGCAGATTGCGAAACGGTTCCTGGAAAGGATGGGGAAAATAACTCCGATAGTCTCTCCTCCCAGCTTCTCCTTCACATCCTGCGCAATCGCTGCAACGGACGCATAATTTCCCTGCGCTCTCGCCACAATGGATTCCGTTACGGAGATTACATCTCTGTCCCTTAACTCAAAGCCTTCACTTTCCGCCGCTTCCAGCACGCTGGAAACAACGATATCTGCCAGATTGTCCCCTTCGCGGATAATCGGGCAGCGGATTCCTCTTGAAATGGTTCCTACTCTTCTTTCCATAAAATATACCTCTTTTGCTGTTTGCCTTTTATCATTCGCATAAACGCGATCATACGCACCGGCTTCGGTTGCGAAGCGGCCGGCCCGTCAGAAGGCCCTTTTTGGCCTCTCCGGCCCGACAGGAAGCAGGCGCACAAAAATATTATAATATAAAGTTTACGGTTATGGAAGCAGAAATTTATTTATTTTCTGTAATCTCCCTCTTACTGTTTTCTTTCATACTTCAGGAAATGATATGTTGTGTCAAAATAACTCTGTTCATCGCTTTCCGCCGTAATTTCCCATTCACCTGAGGCATCCAGATTGGGAAAGTAAGTATCCGCCTCGTAGGAACGGTCAATTTTGGTCACATGGGCCGTGTCGCAATAAGGAAGCAGCTGGCTGTAAACGCTGTCGCCCCCAATGACATAAACGTCCTTTGTGTCATAATTTTTCAATTCCGCCAAAAGCTCCTCCACAGAATGGACCACTATGGCGTCCTTCACCTGATATTCCGGATTCCGGGTCAGCACGATATTGGTCCTGCCGGCTAACGGCAGCCCTCCAGGAAACGTATCCATTGTTTTCCTCCCCAGCACCACCACTTTTCCTATGGTTTCATTCCTGAACATTTTATGGTCCGCCGGAATCCTTACCAGAAGATCCCCGCGGTATCCGATGGCCCAGTTTTCATCTACTGCAACTATAATATTCATTTTTTCTCCTAACCGCCCGCCGCAGCGGGCCTATCGCAAATTAACTCTTAAATGAGGGAGGCCGGGATATTTTTCCGGCCCATGCCGCCCACAGACAGCCTGACTGCCGACAGCCTCCCTCCTTCTGCCTGTTTTTCGGTTTTCAGATAGCAATGGGGATTCCCTGAATCTGTTCCCCTGTCACATAATTTTCCACCTTCACATCATCCCTTGTGAACTGATAAAAATCCTTCACCTCCGGATTGAGCCAGAACGAAGGAGCCGGCAGAGGCTCTCTTTGAATCAGTTCCTTTATAATAGGGATATGCCTGTCATAAATATGGGCGTCCGCAATCACATGCACCAGCTCTCCCGCCTGCATGCCGCATACCTGCGCCAGCATATGGACCAGCACCGCATACTGTACCACATTCCAGTTGTTGGCGGCAAGCACATCCTGGGAACGCTGGTTGAGTATAGCGTTCAGCGTCAGTCTGTCCTCTCCCTTTTTCTGGGTCACATTGAAGGTCATGCTGTAAGCGCAGGGATAAAGGTTCATCTCATGCAGATCCTGATGCACATATATATTCGTCATGATCCGGCGGCTGAAGGGATTATTTTTCAAATCATAAATCACCCTGTCCACCTGATCCATCATGCCTTCCTTATACTGATGCTTCACCCCCAGCTGATAGCCGTAGGCCTTTCCGATGGAACCGTCCTCATCCGCCCACTCATCCCAGATGTGGCTGTGAAGATCATGGATGTTGTTGGATTTGCGCTGCCAAATCCACAGAAGCTCATCCGTCGCCGACTTCAGCGCCGTCCTGCGCAGGGTCAGTATGGGAAATTCCCTGGAAAGATCATACCTGTTGACCACGCCGAACTTCTTGATGGTATAGGCCGGCGTGCCGTCCTCCCACCTGGGACGGACCTTCTCCCCTTCGGTGCTCGTTCCGTTCTCCAGGATATCCCTGCACATCTGAATAAATGTTATATCTGCCAGACTCATTCTGCTTTTTTCTCCTGTCCTTTAAATTCTGTTTTGTAAAAGCTGTTTCATGAACTCAGTTTCTTGAAAGCTGTATGCTGAATTCTGTTTTTAAAATCAATTTTCCGTTTCCTACTGCCATTTATCACACAGCGCATTGATCTGATCCGCCAGCTTCGCCATATCCTTGTTTGCCATACCCTTTCCGTTGCGGATAACCGCCAGAAGCCTCTGCCCGGCGGCCTCCAGTCTCGCATAGACGCTGTTTGCCACCGCTGCCCTGGCCTTCTTTTCCCTGGCTATCGGCGCCGCCTCATATTCCAAAAGGTTATGGAGCAGATCAAACCGTGTTCCGCTGAACGGCGCATAGGTGTCATAGCCATATTCATGGCGCAGGCATTCGGCAAAAGAGGTGCATACCGTATCCTCCCCATGGACGATAAACACCCGCTCCGGCTTCTTTTCAAAACAATTCAGCCACTCAATCAGCCCGTTCTTATCCGCATGGCCGCTCATTCCCTGAAGCGCCTTGATCTCGGCCCGCACATCCACGGACTCCCCGAACAGCTTTACCTCCTGGGCGCCCTCCAGGATATTCCGTCCCAGCGTTCCCACAGACTGATAGCCTACGAAGAGCACGGTACATTCCTCCCGCCACAGATTGTGCTTCAGATGATGCTTGATACGCCCCGCCTCACACATACCCGATGCGGAAATAATCACCTTCGGCGTTTCATCAAAATTAATCGCCCTTGACTCATCGCTGGTGATTGACAGACGCAGTCCCGGAAAAGAAATGGGATTGATTCCTTTACGCACCAGCTCCATAGCCTCTTCATCAAAGCAGTCATAAATATTTTTTTCAAAAATCCCCGTTGCCTCCACGGCCAGCGGACTGTCCACATATACCGGGAAATTGCCGTGGTTTTTCACCAGGCGGTCTTCCTTGATTTTCCGCAGGAAATACAGGATTTCCTGGGTTCTTCCCACTGCAAACGAGGGAATCACCACATTTCCTCCCCTGTCAAAGGTCTTCTGCAGCACCTCTGCCAGCCCTGAAATATAATCAGGCCGGTCCGTCCCATGCAGCCGGTCGCCATAGGTGGATTCCATGATCACATAATCGGCATCCCTGGTAGGATGGGGGTCCTTGATGAGCGGCTGGTTTTTGTTCCCGATATCCCCGGAAAAGCACAGCTTCTTCTGAATTCCGTTCTCCTGTGCCCACACTTCAATGCTGGAGGAGCCCAGCAAATGCCCGATGTCCGTAAAACGGATCCTGATTCCGGGACAAACCTCAATTATTTTCTGATAATCACAGGGGACTAAAAGGCCAATGGTGCCCTCCGCATCCTCCATCGTATAAGGCGCTTCATGTTTTTCCGAGCCTGCATGCCGCTTCGCCTTACGGTTCTTCCACTCCGCCTCCTGCTGCTGTGTATGGGCACAGTCACGCAGCATAATATCACAAAGCTCCGTTGTCGCCTGGGTTGCAAAAATTTTCCCGCGAAAGCCTCTTGCGTACAGTTGAGGAAGCATCCCCGAATGATCCACATGCGCATGGGTCAGGAACACATAATCAATCATAGCCTCCTGCACCGGCAGTTCCGCATTTTCAAAGGGATTTATCCCCTGTTCCATCCCCCTGTCAACCAGAATATGCTTTCCGGCCGCCTCCAGATAATGGCAGCTGCCCGTTACCTCATGATCCGCTCCGATAAAAATTAGTTTCATGCATACTCCTGTTCTGTGCTTTCCGCACTCAGGCCCTGATTAAGAAATACCGCGCTATCCGCTCTCTGCATCCCACGCTAAAGACGCAATATCACCCCGCAGGAAACTTTCAAAAGAAAAATTTCCATACATATAAAAGGCCTGGCGGAACTGATCCGTCAGGCCCTTTTGGCACGGCCGGCCTGCTATCATTAGTATAACATGATATGCGGCCACCGGCAATTTTATTTCAGCAAATCCGCTGTGGTGTAAAACTTATGGTAGATTCCCTTCAGCTCCATCAGCTCGCTGTGGTTTCCTTCCTCCACAATCCCTTCCTCAGTAAGCACAAGGATACGGTCGGAATTCTTGATGCTTGAAAGGCGATGGGCAATAGTAAGCGTTGTCCTTCCCTCCGAAAGCCTGGAAAGTGATTTTGCAACTGCGAATTCACTTTCATTATCAAGGGCTGAGGTAGCTTCATCTAAAATAATAATTGGCGGATTCTTCAGGAATACCCTTGCTATACTGATACGCTGCTTCTGTCCTCCGGAGAGCTTCACACCACGCTCTCCCACATAGGTGTTATAGCCATCCTTCAGTCCCATAATAAACTCATGGGCGCCGGCCTTTTTTGCAGCATCCATCACCTCTTCCTCCGTCGCTCCCGGCCGTCCATAGGCAATGTTTTCATAAACCGTACCTGAGAAAAGGTACACATCCTGCTGAACAATACCGATATTCCTGCGCAGGCTCTTCAGGGTAAAGCTCTTGATATCCTGCCCGTCAATGGTAATACGTCCCGCAGTCACATCATAAAAACGGGGAATCAGGTTGCAGAGCGTGGTCTTTCCGCCGCCGGAAGGCCCTACAATAGCCAGCTTCTCTCCTTTGTGGATAGAAAGATTCAGATTTGTAAACACAATATTGTGATCATCCGGATATTCAAAGCTAACATCCTTAAAGGTAATCTCCCCTTCCGGCGTGCCCATCTCCACAGCCTCCGGCTCATCAAAAATATCTATATCAGCATCCATGATTTGAAGGAATCTCTCAATTCCCGTCATTCCTCGCTGGAACTGCTCTGCAAATTCAATAATACGTCTTATAGTAGCAATCAGCGTTGTCACATACAGCATGAAAGCGACCAAATCCCCGGGGGCAACAAGACCCTTTATCATAAAGAAGCCGCCCGCCACAATTACCGCCAGATACATAACACCGTCAAACATTTTTACTGTAGTCTGGAACAGCGCCATATATTTGTAGGTTTCTCTCTTGATATCCAGAAATTTATTGTTGTCCACCTCAAATTTCCGGTTCTCCATATCCTCATTGGTAAAGGCCTTAACCACCTTCTGTCCCAGAAGGCTATCCTCAATTCTGGCATTCAGTTCCCCAATCTGGTAACGCTGTTTGCTGAAAGCGCTCCTCATACGGAAATTCAGGGTCATACAGACTCCGGCCATAATCGGTACAAACACGAATACGATCAAAGTCAGCGGCAGGCTTATCTGTGCAAGAATCACGAAGGAAATTACCGTCTTAATCCCCGCAATGAAAAATTCCTCCGGACAATGGTGCGCAAACTCAGTAACATCAAACAGGTCGTTTGTAATACGGCCCATAATCTGTCCCACTTTTGTATTGTTATAATAAGTATTGGAAAGCTTCTGCAAATGATTATAGGCATCACGGCGCATATCCGTTTCTATCTTTGCCCCCATAACATGACCCATGCCGGCCATATAGTAGCTGGCAAAACAGTCAATCACACGAAGCAGGAAATAAATGAAGCCGAGACCCGCAATGGTCTTTATGGAAAGGGCCGCCAGATCACGCAGCCCTTCATTCGTAATATAACGCATAATCAGCGGAAGAACCAGTTCACATACCGTAGTCATAGACGCGCAGAACAGATCCAGGAACAGCGTCCCCTTATACTTCTTAAAATAAGGCATAAAACGCCGCATTAATTCCTTTGTTCCATATTGTTCGGTTTTCATAATCTCTCCCCTGGAGCGCCTTCATGGCTGCTCCCGTCCTCCCTTGTTTATTTTTATATTTTACTGCTGTTTATTATATTTTACTGCGCTTTCTCCCCGTAAAGCTGCGCACGGAGATAGGCGCTGTTTTTATCAAAATCCACCTGCAGAACATCCATGCCCCGGATGCTTGCATTCGAATAAGTCCCTTCCAGCGGGATGCTCTCCTGCACCAGTTCATAGGTGAGCAGCTTACCCGCCATCAGGCTCAGGCGCATACATTCTGCCTGCGTCAGGTTGGTTGTCAGGTTCGGGAACAGGCCGTCAATCAGGCCGCCCGGATTCGTCACCGCGGCTGCCGGAAGCTTTTTCATTACAGCCGCAAGCACCTTCCTCTGTCTCTCCGTCCTGCCAAAATCCGTACCAATAAACCGGTTGCGGCTGTAAGCAAGCGCCTGAGGGCCGTTCAGATGAATCGTCCCGCTCAGGGAAGTATCCAGATAATCGGTATCTATCGGCATGCCGCGAAGCTCATTATACTCATTCAGGTAAGCGTTGACCCACTTCACTTCATCATTGGTCAGCTCCATATCCACCCCGTTCACCGCATCCACCAGGTTGGCAAATGCCTGGAAATTCACTACCGCATAACGGTTCACATCGATTCCCAGATTCTGCTTCACCGTCTCCAGAAGAAGCTCGGGCCCGCCGAAGGAATAGGCCGCGTTCAGACGGTTGCCCTCTCTTCCCGGAATATCCACATACATATCACGCAGCAGGGAGGTCATATGAATCGTCCTCGTCTTATCACTGATGGAAAGAAGTATCATGGCATCCGATCTTCCTTCATCCCCTGCTGTCCGGGAATCGCTTCCTATAAGCAGGATGTTCACCACACCCTGTTCCTTCAGCGGCTCACCTGCCAGCGTTTCCACACGGCCGTACCTCATCTTGCCATATATATGTCCAACCATTACATACCAGATTCCTCCCAGCACCGCCAAAAGCACAATAAGCAGGGTGAGAAATTTCCTGAAGCCTGACTTTTTCTTTCCACCGGAATTTTTCTTTTTTCCGGAAGCACCTTTATTTCCTTTCATTCCGCCGCCCTTTTCTTTCTCAGGTTTCTTCTTCTTCGGGGGCTTCCCCGGTTCCGGCCCGGTCCGGTCCGGGAAACTTGGGCCCGCGTTCTTCCGTTTTGCTTCTTTTTTCCCGTGTCTTACGTATCTTTCCTGCGGGTTGTCCCCATACTCCTCCTCCGGAAATGGGTCCCTCCGATAACGCCGGTTGGCATATTCCTCTTCATGGGATTCATCTTCAGGATATTCGTTGCCTGAATAACCTTCTGCAGAATAATCTTCATCCGGGTATTCGTCTTCAGGATAGTTTTCTTCGGAGTATTCTTCTCCGAGATACCCATCTTCGGGATACTCATCTTCGGGATACTCATCCTCCGGATACTCTTCTTCAGGATACTCCTCCTCTGAATATTCATCCTCCGGATACTCTTCGCCAGAGTATTCTTCCGGATATTCTTCCCCGGCAATATAACTGCGTTCTGTATTCCTGCTTTCCTGTTTTTCATACCTGGCCACTTCCCGATCCAGAAACTGCTCAAGGCTTCTCTGGATCTGCTCCATTTCATTACCGGATTCTTTACCCACTGGCAGCCTCCTTTATCTTCCGCGGCGGAACCGCCGCAGCCCTATATTAATTCCGCTCCGGCCATGCAGACAGCAATAAGCCCTGTTATCTGTGACGCAAAGCATGTTTGGAAACTCATTCCCATCGTCTGCAAGCCTGCTTTCATCAAAATTCAAACACGCTTAGTATAGCATACAACCTGCCGAAAACTGAATCGGATTCAGAAAGATTTAAGAATAAATTAAACGGCAATTAAAAAATAACGGCTATCCGATTTCCGGAAGCCGTTATCTTTTTGTTCTGTGAGAGCGATAGACGGGGCTCGAACCCGCGGTCTCGACCTTGGCAAGGTCGCGCGTTACCAACTACGCCACTATCGCATTCTGACATCACTCAATATATCCTTTTGTGATGTACCTGCCCGCCTGTCCGATGGGCAAGTATTACTATACAATAAACTTAATTTGTTGTCAACTATATTTTTAAATTTTTTTATTTTTTTATTTCTGCCATCCGGCCGGTACCATTATTACGGCCTGCCGCCTGCTGCCTCAGGGCACCCGCCGCTCCGCTCTACTCCTCCAGCGTCCCCGCATACTTCACCCGGTACACTCTCTTGAGCGAGTCATTGATACGGTTTTCATCAATCGTCCCATCCTTAACCGCCGCCACTACGCCTTCGTACGCCTTCACGAAATCCTCCGGCATCAGTATCATATCCGCGCCTGCCTTCAAAGCCTTTATTGCCGCCTCATCCGCCGCATAATATTCGGAAATGGCAGACATATTCATGGCATCTGTAATTACAATGCCGTTATAACCCAACTGTTTTCTTAAAATATCCGTAATGATCTTCTCATTCATGGATGCCGGTTCCGCATCCCCGTCCGTCAGACCCGGCGCCGAAATATGGCCTACCATCACCATATCCGTCCCGGCATCAATCCCGGCCTGGAAAGGCAGGAACTCCGCCGCCTGCATTTCTTCCAGCGTCCTGTCCGTTTTCACAGAGCCTTCATGGGAATCCCCCGACGTATTTCCATGTCCTGGGAAATGCTTGATGCAGGCGCTTATCCCCGTATCCTGCAGTCCCTGTACGGCGCTTGCAACCATCTGGGACACCACTGCTGGATCGCTGCCGAAGGCTCTGTCCCCAATCACCTTATTGTCCGGATTGGTCAATACGTCCGCTATCGGCGCAAAATCCAGATTGAAGCCATATTCTCCGAGATAAGTGCCAATTGTCTGTCCCGCCGTATATGCAGCGGATGCGTCACCGCCCGCTCCAATATCCGCCATCGGTCCCACATTGGTCAGCTTCAGCTGATCCGCCACTCTGGCGACACTGCCGCCCTCTTCATCCACTCCCAGGAAAAGAGGATAGGTCGCATAACCGGCCGTCTTGGAAAGCATTTCCTTCAGCTGTTCTGCGGACTGAATATTCTGCGCAAAATATACGAGGCCCCCTACCGGATATTTCTTCAGGGCCTCCTCCGTACCTGAACCTGCCTGAACCGCTTTAGTTACTCCGGTCAGCTGCTCCGGCGTAACTATGAACAAACCAGCCACCTTATCCTCCAGGCTCATATTGGCTACACAGGATTCCACCAGTTCCTCCAGCAGTTCTTCCTTAGATGGAACATTCTCAACCGGCGGCTCCGTCTGTGCTTCTCCTGTTTCATTCTCCGTCTGCGACTGCATCATTGCTTCCTCCTGAGCCAGAGATTCTGCCTGCGCCTGAGATTCCTCCGCCGCTTTTTTCTCCTCCATGGCGCTGGCTATCGACCGGATCCCCATCACTCCGCCCGTCACGATTCCGGCCAGAATCAGCACTGCCACAATATATGATATAATCTGGTTTCTGACCCTTCTTTTTCTCCGCATGTCTCTCCGGTTCATTCCAATACCCCTTTACATAACTTAACTGATTCATTCTTTGCAGCCGCCTGATTTGGAGCCGCCGAAGCAGCGCCCCGCCAGCAATATGAGAGTCCTCAGGCTTATGTGAGCTCTGAATTATTATTCTTGAATTACCAACTCTGGATTTTCTGTTTTAACAGTACCACAAATAGAAGCGGGTATCAATCATTTTTCATTCTTGACACCCGCTCCTAAACTATGCTATCCAATGGCCTCTTCCTCCATTTTTCTCCTCCGCTTTTCTTTCCACTCTTCCTACTCTTTGTACTCGTGTACTGCAACGGTATTCATCTTATTTCTATGATGATTCTTCGTCACTCAAGTAAGTGTACTCGTTCTGCTTCGGTCCTTAGCATCGTCCTTAAAGTATATATTTTATTGTTCTTAAAGATTCTATTCTTTTCTCTCCCGGATTTCTTTAAAATGACGGCTCTTTTTGTTTATCTGACTGCCATCTATAATAAATTACTTCTTTCAACTAAGGATACTGTTTCCTTGGCTCTCAGAACCTTTTCTTTAAACTAAAGATGTCGGCTTATGTCGTTTCTTTAAACTAAAGATAATTTTCTTTGCTGTCAGAAATTTTCTCGTTCTCAAAAGAATCTTTTTTTACAGTTACCAGCCTGTCAGATAACCACGGTTCCTTCAATCTAAAGTCCTTCTCGTGAAAGAAAATCCTTTTCTCTTATCGAACAATCTTTAAGGCTTTCCTTATTAAGTTGTGTTTCGCTGTCTGATTATTTCTTTAAAAATTTTGTTTTTAAAGATTAAAGTTTATGTTTTCGGTGGTCTGTACCTTCCTTTCCTCTATATTTTTTTGTTTCTTCCTTGTTTGTGACTTCATTATATCTGTATAAATAAGAATTGTCAATATATTTTTTGTCTTTTTTAATAAAAAATGTTATTTTTCCATTTTCAATAAAAATAAGCTTTAATTATATGTATATTGTATATAATTATATGAATTGTCTGACAATTTAATTTCTTGTTCTTCTATTCCCTATCCCCACATAAATTGACAATGCTCTTTTTACGCCTTACACTATCATTAATAACAATTGTCGCCGGTTATACGGCGGCGGAACGGAGGGTTACATATGGACAACAGACAAACAGCCTTTGCCAGGGCCTGTGAGGGGATTATCGCCAATCTGAAAAAAAGGAATATGGAAGGGTACTTTTTCGAAGACAGCGCTTCCTGTGTCAGGGCAATACTTGAGATGATGCCGGAAGGCAGCGTTGTATCCTGGGGCGGAAGCGCTTCCGTACAGGAGAGCGGGATGATGGATGCGCTGAAGCAGGGAAATTACCGGCTGATTGACCGTTCTGAAGCCAAAACACCGGAGGAACAGCGTGAAATCTATGCCCGGACCGTTATGTCCGATTACTATTTTATGAGCAGTAATGCAATTACCTATGAAGGGGAGCTTGTGAACTTTGACGGAAACGGGAACCGGGTGGGCTGCCTGATTCACGGCCCCAGGCACGTGATGCTCATTGTGGGGATGAATAAGGTGACAGCTTCCCTGGAAAGCGCCGTCCAGCGTGTCCGCACCATGGCCTGCCCGCCCAATGCCGTCCGCCTGAACCGCCAAACGCCCTGCGCAGCCACGGGGAAATGCGGAGACTGTCTGTCTCCCGATTGTTTCTGCAACCAGCTAGTTATAACAAGGCGCAGCGGCCATACAGGCCGGATTAAAGTATTCCTGGTTGCCGAGGATCTTGGGTTCTGAAAAAACTGAAACAGATGCAGAATAAATGAGCGCAGCCGCGGCATCTGAATGCCCCCAGGCACAAAAAGCGTGAAATTCCGGCCGGGAGCCATGGAATTTCACGCTTTCTTCTTTTTAGACTGCCTGTATCAAATCCGTATGTTAAATCTGAACCAGCACAAACATATTATAAATCGCACGGATTGCCGTTTCAAAGTCCTCATTTCTTACGCCGATGATGATATTCAGCTCGCTGGAGCCCTGATCAATCATTTTTACGTTAACATTGGAATGGGCAAGGGCGGAAAAGATTCTGCCGGCCGTTCCTCTAGTGGATTTCATGCCGCGGCCCACAACTGCAATAAGGGCCAGATCGGATTCAATATCAATGGTATCCGGGTGGGCAAGACGGTGGATGGCGGACACCACCTTCTGCTCCTTATCCATAAATTCATCCTGATGCACGAAAACTGTCATGGTGTCGATGCCTGAAGGCACATGCTCAAAGGAAATGCCGCTGTCCTCAAAGGCCTGGAGCACCTTGCGGCCAAAGCCGATTTCCGCATTCATCATGTCTTTTTCAATATTGACGGAGCAGAAGCCCCTCTTTCCTGCAATTCCCGTAATGACGAATTTGGATTTCTGGCAGGTGCTTTCCACAATCCATGTTCCGTTATCGTCCGGCGCATTGGTATTGCGGATATTGATGGGAATCCCTTCCTTTCTTACAGGGAAAATAGCGTCCTCATGGAGAACCGTTGCCCCCATATAGGAAAGCTCCCGCAGCTCCTTATAGGTGATGGTATCGATGCCTACGGGGTTGGGGATGATACGGGGATCCGCAATCAGGAAGCCCGAAACATCAGTCCAGTTTTCATAAACCTCCGCATGAACAGCCTTTGCCACGATAGATCCTGTAATATCGGAACCTCCCCTGGAAAAAGTATGGACAGTACCGTCCGGCATAGCGCCGTAAAAACCGGGAATTACCGCATACTCTTCTTTTTCCAGTCTTGCAGACATCACCTTATCCGTTTTGTACGGATCAAAATTCCCATCCTCGTCAAAGAAAATCACTTCCGCCGCATCAATAAAAGTAAATTTCAGATAGGCCGCCATGATGATGCCGTTCAGATATTCTCCTCTGGAAGCTGCATAATCCTTTCCCGCTTTTTTCTTAAAATTATCTAAAATGACTTTGAATTCTTCCTTCAGGGACAGTTCCAGGGAAAGCCCCTTGATAATTTCCTCATATCTTGCTTCAATCGCCTTCAGCTGATCCTGAAAGGGCTGATCCTCTTGTGCGGCGGCATAGCAAGCATACAGCATATCCGTTACCTTGGTATCCTTTTTGCTGCGTTTCCCGGGAGCGGAGGGCACCACAAATCTCCTTTCCTTGTCAGAATTGATGATATCGCCTGCCTTTACGAACTGTTCAGCGCTGGCAAGGGAGCTTCCTCCGAATTTCACAACCTTCATAATAATAACCTATCCTCACGCCTCCTGATACGGCGTTTTTTCCTTTCTTTTTTATGCTTTGGGACCAGACCGGCGGCCGGGCGCCGGCAAGGGCTTTTTACAGATGCATCTTCTGTTTGATTTCCAGGAATTTATCCATAAGCTTATACCCTTCAGGGATAAAATTCCCACTCAGGATAGCCTCTGCTTCATTATAATTCCAGTCATTCTTCTGCGGGCTGGTGCTGTCGTACAAAAGATAGGGCACGCTTTCCGCCGTATGGGTCCTTATCCTTATCGGCGTGGGATGATCCGGCATGACCAGAAGCCTGTAAGCCTCTCCGCTCCTGTCAAGTGCTTCCGTCAGCGGTCCCACCACCCTTGCATCCAGATATTCGATAGCCTGCAGCTTCTTTTCCACGCTGCCCTGGTGGCCCATCTCATCCGGCGCTTCTATATGAATATAGGCAAAATCATAGCCGTCCTTTATCAGGGCGTCCACCGCCGCCTGCGTTTTTCCTTCATAATTCGTATGTAAACCGCCGGTGGCTCCTTCCACCTGCGCCACATCCATCCCCGCGCCCACGGCAATCCCCTTCAGCAGGTCAACCGCGGATATCATGATGCCCTTTTTCCCGGTTTTCTCCTGGAAGGAGGGAAGTGCGGGCCTGGTTCCCGCTCCCCAGAACCAGCAGCAGTTGGCGGGGTTCAACCCGTTTTTCCTGCGTTCCTTATTAATAGGATGATCCTTTAAAATCTCATAGCTTTTTTCCATCATTTCATAAAGCATTCTGTCAGCCGGCAGATAAGGGGCTATCTCCCTGCCCAGCACATCATGCGGGGGCGTCAGCTCTTCCACCTCGCCGTTCTGCCAAATCAGGCAGTGGCGGTAGCTGGTTCCCACATAAAAATGATAAGGATCACGATCCAGCTTCTCCATCACGGCATGAAGCAGCACCGCACAATCCTCCGTACTGATTTCCCCGGAGCTGTGATCCAGGATTCTCCTTTTGGAAAAAGGGATTCCCTCTTCCTCAGAAAGCGTTACTATATTACACCGCATGGCGATATCCGTATCCTGCATGGAAACCCCGATGCTCAATGCCTCCAGAGGCGAACGGCCCGAATAATATTTCCTGGGATCATAGCCGATTACCGACAGGTTCGCCGTGTCGGAGCCGGGCTTCATGCCTTCAGGTATGGTGCTTACCATGCCGATTTCGGATTTTTTGCTGAGCGCATCAAGCGCCGGCGTCTTTGCATACGATAAAGGGGTTTTTCCGTTCAGCCGGGAGATGGGCTCATCTGCCATCCCGTCTCCCAGCACCACCACATATTTCATTCATTCCTCGATTCCGCCGCCTGCCGCGGCCTGCCATACATTCTAGTCCTCTTCCAGGCGGATCCGGCTGATAAATCCGGGAAGCTCCGCCGACTTCTGCGCAAATTCCTTTTCCGTCATAACAGGGGTCACAAAGCCGTATTCACCGGTTATTCCCTCCGCTTCTATTTTATCCACATCTCCGAACAGCTTCTTTACCGCATCCTCCGAGCCTTCGGAAACACGCACGAAGAATTTCCGGGAAGCATCCTCCACGCTCTTAAGGGAAAGCTTTTCTTCCTCCCAGATGCAGATGATGTGCTTGCGTCCGTGCTTCGCACAGTCAATCACATCGGAAACCACCGCGCTGGCGGTAGGCAGCTTTCCGGCGCCTCTTCCGTAATACATGGAGTCACCCAGGGTATTGCCCCTGATGAAAATGGCGTTAAACACATCATTTACACCGTGCAGGGGATTCTTCTCCCCGATCATAAAGGGCGCCACCATGGCATAATATTCGCCGTCAAGCTCACGGCTCTTGGCCAGAAGCTTGATGAATTTATTCATCTTTTTGGCATAGAGGAAATCCTCTTTTGTGATTTTCGTGATTCCTTCTGTGTAAATATCCTCGTAACGCACGGTTTTCCCGGTCATCAGGGAGGAAAGGATGGCGATTTTACGGCAGGCGTCATAGCCCTCCACATCGGCCTCGGGATTGCGTTCCGCATAGCCCTTATCCTGCGCTTCCTTCAGACAGGAATCAAAATCACTTCCCTCTTCCGCCATTTTAGTCAGTATATAATTGGTGGTTCCGTTAAGGATACCGTTAATCAGCTCAATTCGTTCTGCCGTAAGCGCTACATTCAGCGGACGGATAATGGGGATACCGCCGCCCACGCTGGCTTCAAACAGATAGTTGCATTCATTCTCACGCGCCGTGCGGATAAGCTCGGCCCCATGGTTTGCCACCAGCTCCTTATTGGAGGTGCAGACGCTCTTCCCGGCCTTCAGGGCCTGCATGGAAAAAGTGAAGGCAGGCTCGTTGCCTCCCATGGTTTCACATATAATGGATACCTCAGGGTCGTTCAGGATGATATTGTAATCATGCACTATCCTGTCTTCATAAGGATCTCCGGGAAAATCCCTCAGGTCCAGGATATATTTCACATGCAGCTCCTGTCCCGCCCTTTTGTCAATGACATCCTTGTTCGTCTCAATAACTTCAACAACACCGCTTCCTACCGTACCGTATCCCAGAACTGCTACGTTTATCATATCTCTTCCTCCGTTTTGCCACTTTTATGAAATTCTATTGAAATTCTATTCCTTCGCCAATATCTTGACGTTACGGACGCCTCTTCGCTCTTCCATGGTTTCCAGCATCCTGGAAACATCTCCCGTCGTGCTGAGCACCTGGACGCTGATGCTTAAGGATGCCACGCCGTTAATGGGGATACTCTGATGGATTGTCAGAATATTCGCCCCGAAATCCGCAATTACCTTCAGCACATCCGATAAAAGCCCCGGCTCATCCTCTATTGACATGGACAACGTAATTGTGGTACCCTGTGCGGTATCATGGAACGGAAAAATATCATCCTTATATTTGTAAAAAGAGCTCCGGCTGATATCCACTCTCTCCACCGCATCCTGTATTGTCGCCGCTTTTCCTGATTCCAGCAGGCGCTTTGCCTCAACTACCTTCAGCAGGACCTCAGGCACCGCCTTCTGTTTTACTACATAATAATCGCTCGTCTTCTGCATATTCCTCATCCTGTATCCCGGGCTGTTTTCATGCCTTCAGGCCCTTATCATATCATGTCTTTCCACTGCAAACAATTGTGTGTCACCGAGAGATATTGTAGCATAGGGTTTCCGGGAAAGCAACAAAAATTTACAGGCGGATTGTACTTTTAGAAATACAATCCGCCTGACACTGCATAAATATGCATTCAATTATACATTACAGCAAAAACAGCAGCAAATATCTCAGCAGGAGCAAAATCAGCATATGCACCGGATAAATGAGATAAAAGAAATATTTATGCCCCTTTATATATCTTTTTCCGTTGCATAAATAGATCAGGGGGAATACGGCAATACAGAAGCCCTCTATCCCCAGGCTGTCCACCGCATTCTCCAGGCTGCGCAGTCCCAGCGGCACGCCGATGAAATAAGAGGCAAGAAAAAGCGCAGGGGACAGGATACACTGCAGGCTCCTGTCCCCGCGCAGCAAATACAGCACAACAATGAGGAAAACACCGCTGTATCCATAGTCTGTATGCAGCAGTCCGGCCGCCGTCATTCCCGCCGCCACAGCTGCGGCGCTGCACAGCCCGCCAAAAACCTGTGACTTCAGCCGCTCCCGGCACTGTCTTACCGCAGCCATCGTCAGCAGCCCGGCCAGAAGCGTCCAGAACACATTCTGGTGCGCCATTGTCATTTTTCCATAAAACAGAAGATCAAAGGGCGCCTCCGACAAAAGGGCAAACAGGAAAAGCCGCAGGGCATACCTGGCCACGCTCCTTGTATGCAGAAAGCCCTGCAGCAGAAGATAGCAATATATGGGAAAGGACAGACGTCCCACAGTCCTCAGAATCTGATACGCCGCATCACAGTATTGCCAGGCCGCGCCGCCTTCAGGGATGGTGTGAACAAGGAAATACTTCAGCAGCCCGGCCCCCACATGGTCAAGAAACATTGTCACAAGCGCCAGGAGCTTAAGCGCATCCTCTGAAAACATGCCGTTTGCATCCCGCAGGTTTCTCAATACAATCCGGGTGTTTCCTTTACTTTTCATAATTACCTCAACTTAAAAATAACGGGGCATGCCGCCCCGTTATTTCTCCTCTTTTTATTACACAAGCGGATATTTGTCCGTCAATGTCTGCACAATCGCTCTCGCTTCCGGAATCTTTGCCTCGCCGCCCTTGATCACCAGTGCAATCGCTTCTGCGATCCTGTCCATATCCTCCGTATTCATGCCTCTGGAGGTAACGGCCGGCGTACCCAGACGGACGCCGCTGGTTACGAACGGAGACTTGGGATCGTTGGGGATGGTGTTCTTATTGCAGGTAATATGCGCTTCGTCAAGCAGCTTCTCCACCGCCTTGCCCGTCAGATCAAAGTTAGTCAGATCCACAAGCATCAGGTGATTGTCCGTGCCGCCGGATACGATTTTGATTCCTCTGCTCATCAGCCCCTTGCACAGCGCCTGGGCATTATCAATGATTCCCTGCTGGTACACCTTAAAGTCGTCACTGAGCGCTTCCTTAAAGCATACGGCCTTTGCAGCGATTACGTGCATCAGGGGGCCTCCCTGGATTCCGGGGAAAATAGCCTTGTTAAAATTATACTTCTCCGCAGCTTCCTTATTGCAGAGGATCATGCCTCCCCTGGGTCCGCGCAGCGTCTTATGGGTTGTAGTCGTTACCACATCCGCATAGGGGATCGGGCTGGGATGAAGCCCTGCGGCAACCAGGCCCGCAATATGGGCCATATCCACCATCAGGCAGGCTCCCACTTCGTCGGCAGCTTCCCTGAAGGCTTTGAAATCTATGGTTCTTGCATAGGCGGAAGCCCCTGCAATGATCATTTTAGGCTTGCATTCTCTGGCGAGCTGTTTCATTCTGTCATAATCGATGAAGCCTTCATCATTCACGCCGTAAGGCACAATGTTGAAGTATTTTCCGGACATATTTACCGGGCTGCCGTGTGTCAGATGTCCGCCGTGATCCAGATTCATACCCATAACGGTATCTCCCGGATTCAGGACGGCAAACTGAACCGCCATGTTGGCCTGTGCACCGGAGTGGGGCTGTACATTGGCATAATCACAGCCAAACAGCTTCTTCGCACGTTCAATGGCAAGGTTCTCAACCTCGTCCACACATTCACATCCGCCGTAATATCTTTTGGCCGGATAGCCTTCCGCATACTTGTTGGTAAGCACGCTTCCCATTGCCGCCATTACAGCCTTGCTCACCCAGTTCTCGGAAGCGATCAGCTCGATATGGCTGTTCTGCCTTTCCTGCTCATCCACAATCGCCTGCGCGATTTCCGGATCTGTCTTCTTCACTTCATCCAGAGAATACATCCTTTTACCTCCTGCATAAGTATGTCCGCTACGATTCATCTGTTGCGGCGCGTTAATATATTAAATTGCGTTGGGATGATTATAGCATACATTCCATTAAATGCAAATATAAAATTATTCTTATACTTTTCTTAAGTTGCCCTTTTTCACTTTACTTGCCATTTCATTTCTGCTACAATACAACCTTAGAAAATCAGTAATTATGAGGTTACAGGACAGCCTCCGGAGGCCGGACTGTAATATTTGAGGGAAAGCCGGGGAGATTCATATGTATTCATTTTTGGTAAATCCTGCCTCCCGTTCCGGGAGAGGGCAGAAATACTGGGAACGGATAAAGCCTGTCCTTGAGGAAAGGAAGATTCCTTATCAGGTCTTTTTTTCAAAAGGCCCGGGCGACATG
>OJUG01002053.1_pt1 | contig 22719 bp, 17 predicted proteins | sample 1599841 | NCBI WGS metagenome assembly OJUG01 (sample SAMN04168659, study PRJEB22393) | human gut metagenome | biome: human gut microbiome; feature: stool | host: Homo sapiens | collected 2014-05-12 | reverse complement strand
TCAAGGCCATGCGCAAGGACGTGCTGGCCAAGTGCTACGGCGGCGACATCACCCGGAAAAAGAAGCTGCTGGAGAAGCAGAAAGAGGGCAAAAAGAAGATGCGCTCTCTGGGGTCGGTGCAGCTCCCGACGGAGGCATTTATGGCGGTTTTGAAGCTGGACGAGGAGTAAACCGCCGAAGGCGGCCCCAAACGGCAGCCCAGCGGAGCGGGTGCCGTTTGGAGAGGAGAAGCAAGGGAGCGGGTGAGGAATGCCCGGAACGGGCGTTCCGAGCAGAAGCGGACTTTGCTTCGACGATATGGCGGTGCTCAAGCTGGACGACGATTAAATAGGATACAAAGGGCCGGAGAGCGTGTGCTCTCCGGCTTTTTTGTTTAAAAAGTGTCGAAAAGGGTTGACTTTTTGAAAAGAATGGGTTATTATGGAAATAAATCAGGAATTGTTATCATTCTTAAGTCTGAATGGAAGTTGGCTATGAACTATTCCAGACAACGGCAGCTCATCTGGGACGCGGTGACAAAGGGCGGCGGGCATCCCACGGCGGAAGAGCTGTACCAGCAGGGGCTTGCCATGCTGCTGGAGTTTTTGCTGAACCTGACCTTCGGCGTTCACCAGACCTTCTTCTGGTCCTTCTATCCGCTGGCCGCCGGGGTGCTGCTGGGGGTGATGCTGATCATCATTGCCGTCTGTCCGCCTCTGCGCCGCTCCCTTCACCGGAAGTTCTTCCTGTGAATTCCCCACAGCGGGTCCTTTGGACATAAAGCCCTCCTTCCCCTGTGGAGGAGGGCTTTTCCAGTTGACTTCCCGGAGGAGATTCCGTATAATGGGACACAATGAGATAGCGCAGAACGCCGCTTCACCGGAGACGGAGCGGGCGGCGGGGCGGCCGGTGCCGGTTTCCGGAGGGAACCGGCCTTTTTCCTGACTGCACCGGGTCGGAAAGGAGCGATCTTCCGTGAAAAAACGTATCTTTGCGGCGCTTTCAGCGATGCTGATGCTGCTGGCTCTGGCCGGCTGCGGCGCCAAGCAGATGGACTATGACGCTACCTGCACCATCTCCATCTCTTGCGCCACCATTCTGGACAATATGGACGCCTGCGACCCCGACAAGCGGGAGCAGGTGCCTCAGGACGGCGTCATTCTGGCCCCGGTGGAGGTGGGCTTCCAGACCGGGGAAAACGTCTTTGACGTGCTGCAGCGGGTGTGCCGGGAAAATCGCATCCAGATGGAGTCCAAATGGACGCCCCTGTATGGGAGTGCCTACATTCAGGGCATCCACAACCTGTATGAATTCGACGTGGGCAGCGGCTCCGGCTGGATGTACAGTGTCAACGACTGGTATCCCAACTACGGCTGCTCCCGCTACACGGTGCAGCCGGGGGATGTGATCTGCTGGGTCTATACCTGCGATCTGGGACAGGATGTAGGCGGCGGGGCCGCCGTGGGCGAGTGAGAAGAACTGGCGAAGGGAGGCGATGACCATGCGATACAGCGACGTGTTCGGCAGCTGCCATCCGGCGGTGAACTTCCTGTATTTCGTGCTGGTCATCGCCTTTTCCATGTGCCTGACTCACCCGGTATGCCTGCTGCTGTCGGTGTGCGGGGCCGTGATCTACCATGCTGTGCTGCTGGGGCCCCGCTCCCTGCGGAAAAGCGCCGTGTGGATGGTGCCTATGGCGGTGCTGGCGGCGGTCATCAACCCGGCTTTCACCCATCAGGGCGTTACCATACTGGCCTATCTCCCCTCCGGCAATCCCCTGACGCTGGAGAGTATGCTCTACGGCCTTGCCTCGGCGGCGCTGCTGTCGGCCACGCTGCTGTGGTTCACCTGCTACAACGCCGTCATGACCTCGGATAAGTTCATCTATCTCTTTGGCAGGGTGATCCCCGCCCTGTCACTGGTGCTGTCTATGACCATGCGCTTTGTTCCCCGGTTCCGCACCCAGCTGCACACCGTGGCGCAGGCCCAGAAATACATGGGCCGTGACACGGAGAACGGCAGCCTTCTCCGCCGCACGAAAAACGCCATGAAGGTCTTTTCCATCATGGTCACATGGTCGCTGGAGAGCGCCATCGAGACGGCGGACAGTATGAAGAGCCGAGGCTACGGCGAAAAGGGCCGCACGGCCTTCTCCATCTATCGCATGGACGACCGGGACCGGAGCCTGCTGGTATGGCTCATCTTCTGCGGGGCCTATGTGCTTTGCGGCGTGCTGGCCGGAGGCCTGCGGTTCCGCTACTACCCCTCGCTGGCGGGAGCGCCTGTGACGCCCATGACCGTGAGCTTTTTCGTGGTCTATTTCCTGCTGTGCCTGACCCCGGCGGCGCTGGATCTGGCGGCAGCCCGCCAGTGGAGACAAATCGAGAAGGAGGTGCGCCGGTGACGGAGCTTCTGCATCTGGAGAATTACAGCTTTACCTACCCCCAGCAGCGCCGCCCGGCGCTGTCCCATGTCACCCTCACCGTGCCGGAGGGTGCGTTCATGGTACTCTGCGGCCCATCCGGCTGCGGAAAATCCACGCTGCTGCGGCAGCTGAAAACGGTACTGGCGCCTCATGGCCTGCGGGAGGGGGAGATCACCTTCTGCGGCACGCCGCTGGCACAGATCCCCAGCCGCCGTCAGGCGGCGGAGATCGGCTTCGTGCAGCAGTCACCGGAGAATCAGGTGGTGACGGACAAGGTCTGGCATGAGCTGGCCTTCGGGCTGGAGAGTCTGGGCTTCGACACCCCCACCATCCGCCGCCGTGTGGCGGAGATGGCCTCCTTCTTCGGGATACAGGACTGGTTCTATAAAAACGTCACGGAGCTGTCCGGCGGACAGAAGCAGCTGCTGAGTCTGGCCTCGGTGATGGTGATGCAGCCCCGTGTGCTGATTTTGGACGAGCCTACCAGTCAGTTAGACCCCATTGCCGCCTCGGACTTCCTCCAGACGCTGGGCCGCATCAACCGGGAGCTGGGGACCACCGTCCTTCTGACGGAGCATCGGCTGGAAGAGGCCCTGCCACTGGCGACCCATGCGGCGGTGATGGACGGCGGACGGCTGCTGTGTACCGGCACACCGGCGGAGGTGGGCGGCTTGCTGCGGCAGGAGGGGCACCGGATGTTTCTGGCCATGCCCTCCGCCATGCGGATCTGGGCCTCGGTGCAGAGCGATGCCCCCTGCCCGGTGACGGTGCGGGAGGGCAGAGCCTTCCTGACGGAGTGGCTCACGGATCACCCCGCCCGGCCCCTGCCGCCGGAGGAGATCCCTCCCTGCGGCGAGGTGGTGCTGGCGGCGGAGGACGTGTGGTTCAAATACGAGGAAAAGGGCCCGGATATCGTCCGGGGCCTCCATATGACCGTCCGACAGGGGGAATTTGTGGCCCTGCTGGGCGGCAACGGCACCGGCAAATCCACCACCCTGCGGCTCCTCAGCGAGGGACTGCGCCCCTACCGTGGCACGGTGCGCCATACGGGCCGCCTGGGGGTTCTGCCCCAGAACCCCCAGGCACTGTTCGTGAAAAAGACCGTCCGGGAGGATCTGTTCGAGACCTTCGACGGACTGCATTTGCCCCCGGCGGAGCAGCAGCGGCGGGTGGAGCAAATGGTGACCCTCTGCCGTCTGACGGAACTGCTGGACCACCATCCCTACGACCTCTCCGGCGGTGAACAGCAGCGTGCGGCGCTGGCCAAGGTCATGCTGCTGGAGCCGGATATCCTGCTGATGGACGAGCCAACCAAGGGGCTGGACGCCGAGTTCAAGCAGTCCTTTGCCGCCATGGTGCGCTCTCTGCTCTCCGGCGGCGTGACGGTGCTGATGGTGAGCCATGACGTGGAGTTCTGCGCCCGCTATGCCCACCGCTGCGCCCTATTTTTCGACGGCAGTATCTCCGCCGAGGGGACGCCCCGTGCCTTCTTCGGCGGCAACAGCTTCTACACCACCTCCGCCGACCGCATGGCCCGTGGGCTGCTGCCCCACGCCGTCACGGCGGAGGACGTCATGGCCGGTATTGGCGGCACCGTCCCGCCGGAGCCGGAGGTGCAGCACACCTATGCGCCGCTGCCGCCGGCAGCGGAGGGATCCGCCGACTGGAAGCCCCCGAAGCTTCCGTGGTGGCGCAGGGCGCTGGCCGCCGTGTCCGGCGCCGTGGCGCTGGTGATCCTGTGGATGGCTACCCGCAAGACGGATCTGACGGCGCTGGTGGGCGGCGGCAAGGTCTCTGCTGCCGGGTGGCAGACGCTGGCCACCTATGGGATATTTCTGGCGGCCATGTTCGTGCTGGTGGCCTCCATCGGCCGTCGGGCGCCGCCGCCGGTGCAGGTGCAGACCCCGGTGGAAAAGCGGAAGCTCTCCCGCCGCACGGTGGCGGCCTCCGTGCTGATCCTGCTGATGATCCCCGTGACGCTGGTGGTGTGCGTGGGCCTCTTTGGCCGCACCCACTACTATATCACCGCCCTGCTGGTGATGCTGGAGTGTATGCTGCCGTTTTTCATGGTCTTTGAGGGCCGACGCCCACAGGCCCGGGAGCTGACCATCATCGCCGTGCTGTGCGCCTTGGGCGTGGCAGGCCGGGCGGCCTTCTTCATGCTGCCCCAGTTCAAGCCCGTCATGGCCCTGACCATCATCGCCGGAGTGGCCTTCGGCGGCGAGACGGGCTTTCTGGTGGGGGCCATGACTATGCTGGCCAGCAATGTCCTCTTTTCGCAGGGGCCGTGGACGCCCTTCCAGATGTTCAGCATGGGCATCATCGGCTTTTTGGCCGGAGTGCTGTTCCGCAAAGGCTGGCTGCGCCGCAGCCGGGGCGCTCTGGCGGTGTTCGGCGGCATCGTCACCTTCGTCATCTACGGGGCTATTATGAACCCCGTGTCGGCGCTGATCTACGGGGCGGAGATGAACTGGCAGACGCTGCTGACGTACTATATCACCGGCTTCCCCATGGACTGTGTTCACGCCTGCGCCACGGTGATCTTCCTGCTGCTGCTGGCGGAGCCTATGCTGGAAAAGCTGGACCGCATCAAGGTCAAATACGGGTTGGTGGAGTGATCCTGCGGCTCATGGATACACACAGAAAGGCCGGCGCATCCGTAACGGATGCGCCGGCCTTTCTGTGGCGCCCCGCAGGATCCCCATGAAGTCCATGTAAACTACAAAATTGGATGCAACTTTTTCTTGCAATCCGACAGCGTGTCCCATATAATGCTAAAGTCTTAAACTTCTTAAACTTTCGTTCATAAACTCCTCATAAACTTCCATTCCGAGGACACGACCATGCAGGAAAAAACATTGACCGGCGGGCGCAGCTACTATCTGGATATTGCACGGACCATTGCCATCATCAGCATTTCCCTGAACCATGCGGTGAACCGCACCTATGACAATTATTTCGGCCAGATGGCGGAGTTTCTGGAGTCCTCCTATCTCTCATCGCTGCTGAAGAGCGTGGCAACGGTATTCAGCCATTTGGGGGTGCCGCTGTTTCTCATGATCTCCGGGGCACTGCTGCTGCACAAGCGCATGGAGACTGCCGACGATGTGAAGCGGTTTTACCGCCACAATCTGCTGGAGCTGTTCATCACGGCGGAGATCTGGTACTTTATCATGTACTGGTTTGTTTTCTTCGACGGTATCAGCAGCGGCTACTGGGAAGCAGGTCTGGCGGATACTCTGCTGGGCTGCGTCAAGACCATGCTGTTTCTGGACCAGATCACCATGAGCAGTATGTGGTATATGCCCATGATCCTGTGCCTGTATACCACCATCCCCTTCGCCGCCATGCTGGTGAAAAAGCTGTCGCTGAAGGCCCTGAGCCTGCCGCTGCTGCTGGCATTTTTATACGGGATGTGTCTGCCTGCACTGAATAGCCTGCTGGTGCTGCGGGATATCCCGCCTATGGACACGGCAGTGCATCTGTTCAACCTCTGCTCGATATACTATCTCTATGTCTTTGTCGGGTACTTTATCAGCCAAGGCGGACTGCAAAGGCTTCGGACCGGGGAAGTGGCCGTGCTTACGGTGCTGCTGTTTGCGCTGATCTGTGGCTATCAGCTTTATGCTTATTCTGACTGGGTGGATTATCTGGTGGACTACGACTTTCCGCTGCTCCTGCTGTGTGCCATGGGGCTGTTGGAGCTGCTGCGCCGTGGAGCGGAGCATCTTCGGGGCCTTCGGCCGGTGGTGACCTATCTGGCCAAGATATCCTTTGGTATCTATTTTGTTCATATTCTCATCATGTCACTACTGTACTGGCATATGGATTTCAGCGAGTGGTCGCACCTGTGGACGCTGCTGTTTCTGGAGGGCGTGTCCGTGGGCGGCAGTATCCTGCTGATCGCTCTGTTCTCCGGCATTCCCTTCTGCCGCCGCCGGATGTTCGGCATCAAGGGGTAAAATGCCCCAAATCACATAGTCAAGCGCCGCACACGAAGGTGTGCGGCGCTTTTTTGCGTTCAGCCGCCGTCAAGGTGACGGTATTGTCACCGGGAAAAGCGAAGGAAACCACTTGGCACTGTCCGCCGTTTGTGGTAAAATATCACGGAATATAGATTCCTGCCGCCGGGAAGGACATCCCCGGCGGAGAGGAGAGCGGGAGGCGTGACATGAAAACGGTGGTATTGGGCAGCGGCGGCTGGGGAACGGCGCTGTCGTTGGTGCTGCACCGGAACGGACATCCGGTGACCCTGTGGTCCCACGTGCCGGAGAAGGCGGCGTATATGGAGCGGGCCAGAGAGAACCCCCGGCTGGAGGGAGTCCCTCTGCCGCCGGAGCTGCGCCTGACGGCGGATATGGGCTGCCTGACGGAAGCGGAGCTGGTGGTGGTGGCGGTGCCGTCCTACGCCGTGCGGGAGACGGCCCATGCCGCCGCCCCGCTGCTGCGCCCCGATACGCTGCTGGTGACGGCGGCCAAGGGCATCGAGCGGGATACCCACCTGCGGATGAGCCAGATATTGGAGCAGGAGACCGGGGGAGCCTTTCCCATCGCCGCCCTGTCCGGCCCCTCCCACGCCGAGGAGGTGGGTCGTGGGCTCCCCACCGGCTGCGTGGCGGCCAGCGTGTCTCAGGCGGCTGCCCTCACGGTGCAGGACGCCTTTATGAACGACCGCTTCCGGGTGTATACCAGCCCCGATATCGTGGGAGTGGAGCTGTCCGGCGCCCTGAAGAACGTGGTGGCGCTGGCCTGCGGCATCTGCGACGGTATGGGGTATCAGGACAACACCAAAGCCCTGCTGATGACACGGGCCATGGTGGAGCTGTGCCATCTGGGGGAGCGGCTGGGGGGCGACCGCCAGACCTTCGGCGGCCTTGCGGGTATGGGGGATCTGATCGTCACCTGCACCTCCATGCACTCCCGGAACCGCCGGGCGGGCATCCTGCTGGGACAGGGCAAGTCCGTGGGGCAGGCGCTGGCGGAGACCGGCGGCGTGGTGGAGGGCTACTATGCCGCCGCCAGTATGCACCAGCTGGCGGAAAAGACCGGCGTGGAGATGCCCATCTGCCGGTGCGTCTATGAGATATTGTACCGGCAGCGGCCGGTGCAGGAGGTGGCCCGTGAGCTCATGGGCCGGGCCAGAAAGGGCGAGATCGAGGACGGCTGGCGCTATCCCGTGGGATAACGCCGGGGAAGGAGGGACGTATGGAGCGGATCCTGCTGGTGGAGGACGATGCACAGATCACGGCGTCACTGTCGGCATTTTTGCAGAGTGAGGGCTTTTCCGTGGAGACGGCCACCGGGGAGACCCGGGCCAGGCAGCTGGTGGAGCAGACGGCTCCGGGGCTGCTGCTGGTGGATGTGCAGTTGGCGGAGGGCAGCGGCTTCGGCGTGTGCGCCTATGCCCGGAGCCGGGGTCTGCCGGTGATCTTCCTCACCGCCTCCGGCGACGAGAGCAGCGTGGTGCTGGGGCTGGACATGGGGGCCGACGACTACATCGCCAAGCCCTTTCGGCCCAGAGAGCTGGTCTCCCGCATCCGCAGCGTGCTGCGGCGGTACGGCAAGGAGAAGACGCTGGTGCCGCTGGGCGGTGTGATGGTGGATACGGAGAAGGGGCGGGTCACACGGGACGGCCGGGATGTGTATCTCTCGGCGCTGGAATACCGGCTGCTGCTGGTGTTTCTGAGCCACCGGGGAAAGGTCCTCTCCCGGTCGCAGCTGCTGGAGGAGATCTGGGACGCCGCCGGGGATTTCGTCAATGACAACACCCTGACGGTGTATATCAAGCGCCTGCGGGAGAAGATCGAGACCGACCCCGCAGACCCACAGATCATCCGGACGGTGCGTGGCATCGGCTACATGGTGGACGCATGAGCATCTGGAAGAACACGGAGGTGCGGCGGACGGCCCTGTGGCTGCTGCTGGCCACGGCGGTGTGCGCCGTGGCGGCGGCCCTGCTGTATCCCATCTGCGGCCTGCTGACGCTGGGGCTGGGGGCGGTCTGCGGGGCCATCTGGTACGGCTCCACCCGGCGGCGCTACCGGGAACTGGAGCGCATGAGCCGGGACATTGACCGCATTCTCCACGGGCAGGAGCAGCAGGTGCTGCCCCAGCAGGAGGAGGGAGAACTGGCCATCCTCCGCAGCGAGATCGGGAAGATGACGGTGCGGCTGCGGGAGAACGCCCAGCGACAGCAGGAGGAGCGTGTCCGACTGGCGGATGCCATGGCGGATATCTCCCACCAACTGCGGACGCCCCTGACGGCCATGCGCCTGACCCTGTCCCTGCTGGAGCAGGAGGAGCTGACGCCCCAGCGGCGTCTGGCACTGATGCGGGAGCTGAAGAAGCTGACGGGCCGTATGGAGTGGCTGGTGGAGGCCCTGCTGAAAATGGCCCAGCTGGACGCCGGGACGGTGGTGTTCCACCCGCAGGACACCACGGCGGCGGAGCTGGTGCGCCGTGCGGCGGAGCCGCTGGAGGTCCCCATGGAGGTGCGGAGCATCCGCTTCACCGCTCAGGCGGGGGAGGAGCGGCTTACCTGCGACGTGCCGTGGAGTACGGAGGCACTGGGAAATATTCTGAAAAACTGCATGGAGCACGCCGCCTCATGGGTGCAGGTAACGGCACGGGAGACAGCCATTTTCACAGAGATCACGGTGCAGGATGACGGGCCGGGCTTCGACCCGGAGGAGCTGCCCCGGCTTTTTCAGCGGTTTTACCGGGGCAAAAACGCCGGGGAGAACAACTTCGGCATCGGCCTGAGCCTCTCCCGTCAGGTGCTGGCCCAGCAGAACGGCACGGTGCAGGCGGAAAATGTCCTCACCGGCGGCGCACGGTTTATCCTGCGGTGGTATAAGGGCACGATATAGATGCCCTCATAAGCCCCACCAGGCCGGTGGGAAAAGTGCAGGATGAAAAGAAAATTTACCTTCTATTCATAAAAACCGCCGGGAAGTGTGAAATGACCTGCCGCCGCCGGTTGCATTTTGCCGAGGCTTGTAGTATAATTTCACAATATGTAAGTCCGCCCAACCGGGCGCAGACTGAAAAACAACGAAACGGATCAAACCGACTAAGGAGTGCGTATCGATATGCGAAATATACCCTTCAGCCCTCCGGATATCACGGAGCTGGAGATCCAAGAGGTGTGCGAGGCCCTGCGGTCCGGCTGGATCACCACCGGCCCCCGCACCAAGCAGCTGGAAAAGGAGCTGGCAGAGTACTGCCATGTGGCGAAGCTGGTGTGCCTGAACTCCGCTACGGCGGCGGAGGAGATGAACCTGCGGGTGCTGGGCATCGGTGAAGGCGACGAGGTGCTGGTGCCGGCGTACACCTATACCGCCACGGCGGCGGCGGCCATCCATGTGGGGGCCACGGTGAAGTTCATCGACAGCCGGAAGGACTCGCTGGAGATGGACTACGATCAGATGGAACGGGCCATCACCGACAAGACCAAGGCGGTGATCCCGGTGGATCTGGGGGGCATCCCCTGCGACTATGACCGCATCTATCAGGCGGTGGAGGGGAAAAAGGCACTGTTCTGCCCCAAGGGCGATGTGCAGGAGGCACTGGGCCGGGTGGCCGTGGTGGCCGACTGCGCCCATGGGCTGGGTGCCTCCCGTCACGGGGTGCCTACCGGCGCTCTGGCAGACTTCACCTCCTTCTCCTTCCACGCCGTGAAGAACTTCACCACCGCCGAGGGCGGTGCATCGGCGTGGCGCACGCTGCCGGGTCTTGACGACGAGGAGCTGTACCATCACTATCAGCTGTTGAGCCTCCACGGCCAGTCCAAGGACGCTCTGGCCAAGACCAAGCTGGGGGCGTGGGAGTACGACATCGTGGGGCCGTGGTATAAGTGCAACATGACGGACATCATGGCCGCCATGGGTCTGAAGCAGCTGGAGCGCTATCCCGGCCTGCTGGAGCGGCGGCATCAGCTGATCCAGCGCTATGATGAAGCCCTGCACCCGCTGGGCATCCGGACCCTGCCCCACTTTACCCCGGACTATACCAGCTCCGGCCACCTGTACCTGACGTGGACCCCCGGCATCGGGGAAAAGGAGCGCAATGAGATCATCCTGCGGATGGCGGAGCGGGGCGTGGCCTGCAACGTCCACTATAAGCCCCTGCCCATGATGACGGCCTACAAGGCCATGGGCTTCGATATCGCTGACTATCCCAATGCCTACCACCACTATGAAAACCTCATCACCCTGCCTCTGCACACCCGCCTCTCCGATGAGGATGCGGCCTATGTGACGGAGCAGTTTGCGGACATCGTGAAGGAGTACCTCCGGTGATGCTGCGGAAGTGGGAGGATCTGCCGCAGGAGATGCGGACGGAGGAGGTTCGCCCGTACTATGACCTGCTGCGAAAGAAGCAGGGGAGCCTGCTTTGCAAGCGGCTGTTCGATATTTTGGCATCGCTGGTGCTGCTGGTGCTGCTGAGCCCGGTGTTTCTGGTGCTGGCCATTGCCATCAAGCTGGACTCCCACGGCCCGGTGTTTTACAGGCAGGTGCGGGTGACCCAGTACGGGCGTGAATTCCGCATTTTCAAGTTCCGCACCATGGTGCAGAACGCTGACCGCATCGGCAGTCAGGTGACGGTCAGCGGCGACAGCCGCATCACACGGGTGGGCAAGGTCATCCGCAGCTGCCGTCTGGACGAGGTCGGGCAGCTACTGAACGTGCTGGGTGGCTCCATGTCCTTTGTGGGGACACGGCCGGAGGTGCCCAAGTACGTGGCCCGCTACACCCCGGAGATGATGGCCACCCTCCTGCTGCCGGCAGGAGTGACCTCCGAGGCCAGCATCCGCTACAAGGACGAGGCGGAGCTGCTGGACAAGGCGGAGGATGTGGACGAGACGTATGTGCAGCAGGTGCTGCCGGGGAAAATGGCATATAATCTGGCGAGCATCCGGCGCTTTGGCTTGGGTCAGGAGCTGCTGACCATGCTGCGGACGGTCAAAGCGGTGCTGTGACCCCCTCCGGAGGACACAAAGGTTGCAATTCCGGTCCGCAGGGAGTATAATACCCCGTTGCGGCGATAGCCGGAGAACAAAACAAAGAGGACGCCGCCTGCCCCCAGCGGGCCGGGTGGCGGTGAGAGGTCAACTATGGAAGAAAAGAAAGAGGTCACGATACAGGAGATCCAGAGCAAGCTCCTGGAGATCCTGCTGTATTTTCAGAAGTTCTGTCAGGAGAACGGGCTGGGCTTCGTGCTGGCCGGCGGCACCTGTCTGGGTGCCGTGCGCCACAAGGGCTTCATCCCCTGGGACGACGACGTGGACGTGTTCATGCTGCGGGATGACTATGAAAAGCTCTGCCGTATCTGGGACGAAAAGGCGGACACAGAGCACTACTCCTGCGTCCGCTCCAACGATCGATTCAACATCCGTCACTCCGCCACGGAGATCAAGGACAACAACACCACCTTCATCAACCGCCACAGCGCAGATCTGGACATCCATCAGGGGCTGATGATCGACGTGATCCCGCTGGACGCCGTGCCCAAGTCCAAGTGGAAGCAGCTGTGGCAGATGGTGGACTCCATGATGTACTGCTGCTTCAATTTCCAGCGTCTGCCCGCCCACAAGGGCAAGGTCACCTACTACGCCGAGAAGCTGGCGCTGACGCTGGTGCCGTCCTTCAAGGCCCGGTACAAGCTGTGGAAGGGCGCCGAAAAGCGGCTGAGCCGCTACTCGCTGGCGGATGCGGAGTACGTCTCCTCCTTCGGCGAGGGCGCTACCATCATGCGCCAGAGGTTCCCCATCCGGTGGTTCCGCTACCCGGCGTATCTGGAGTTCGAGGGCCATCAGATGCCGGTGCCGGAGGACTATGACAAGTGGCTGACCATCTCCTACGGCGACTATATGCAGCTGCCTCCCCCGGAGGAGCGGGTCTACCGCCACGATGCGGTATTCATCGATCTGGAGCACAGCTACAAGCAGTATAAGGGCATCCACTACTGTGTGGATGAAAAGAAAGCGTGAGAGTCATGTCGAAGCTGAGAAATATGTTCTCCACCCGGAAGTGTATGCAGATCGCACCGGAGACGGAGATGATGCACGAGCTGACGCCGGAGGAACTGAAGGCGCTGCAGGCGTGCTTTCTGGAGATCATCAAGGACATCGATCGGGTGTGTCAGGAGCACGGCCTGTGCTATATGGCCGCCGGCGGTACGGCCTTGGGTTCCGTGCGCCACAAGGGCTTTATCCCCTGGGACGACGATGTGGATATCCTCATGCCCCGTGAGGATCTGAACCGCTTCGTGGAGCTGTTCGAGGAGTGCATGGGGGACAAGTACGAGCTCACCACCCCCAATTCCGATAAGTACCAGCTGGAGAGCATGATCTCCGCCGTATATAAGAAAAACACCCTGAAAGCGGCGTTTCTGGACTATAACACGCCGTTTCCCAAGGGCGTTCACATCGATATCTTCGCCATTGAGTCCGTCCCCAGAAACCCCATTGTCCGGGGCATCAAGGGCGTAACGGCCATGGGCCTGCAATACATTGCGGTATCCACCCTGTTCTACCACTACCGCAGCCCGGAGAAGAAGAAGTTCTTCAGCCAGTCCTTCGCCGGAAAGTTCAACTATGGCTTGCGGTGTACGGTGGGCTTCCTGTTCTCCTTCCGCCCCTATAAGAAGTGGGGCGACCTGTTTGACCGCTTCGTGCGGTGCAAGAAGGACACGGGATTGTGGGCCGTCCCCACGGATATCGGCCACTATTTCGGACATATTATGCCCAAAGAGGTATATTATCCCCCCATCAAGGGGCCGTTTGAGGACTTTTCCATCAACCTGCCCCATGACCCGGACACCTATCTGAAAAATCAGTACGGCGATTACTGGGTCATCCCGCCGGAGGCCGACCGGGAGAAGCACTATTCCGTGGGTTTCTGTCTGGACTGCGCCGCCGAGGAACAGAAAAAGGACGGAGCACAGGACCAATGAGCACGCATCCCATTGACATCGTGATCCCATGGGTGGACGGGTCTGACCCAGTCTGGCAGGCGGATCACGCCAAATACCGGGCCTCCAAAAGCGCCGACAATCACCCCGCCCGCTACCGGGAGTGGGGGCTGTTTCGCTATTGGTTCCGAGGCATCGAGCAGAACGCCCCGTGGGTGCGAAAGGTACACCTGCTGACCTACGGACACCTGCCTGCATGGCTGGAGCCTGACCATCCCAAGCTGCATATCGTCAATCACCGGGACTTCATCCCGGAGGAGTATCTGCCTACCTTCAGCTCCCACGCCATCGAGCTGAATATGCACCGCATCCCGGATCTGGCGGAGCACTTCCTCTATTTCAACGACGACGTGTACCTGATGAAGCCCTCCCGACCGGAGGATTTCTTCCGGGACGGCCTGCCCTGTGACACGGCGGTGATGGGCGTCATCAAAAACAACGACACCGCCAACTTCATGCCCTATATCATGCTGAATATGATGGCGTTGGTGAACATGAGCTTCGATAAGCGCAGTGTCATCCGGCAGAATTTCGGCAAGTGGTTCTATCCCGGCTACGGGAAGGGCCTGCTGTATAACCTGTACCTCCTCCCATGGGGGGACTTCACAGGCTTCCGCAATTACCACTCCTGCGTCTCCTTCTGCAAGAGCACGCTGGAGGAGGTGTGGGACAGGTTCCCGGAGGTGCTGGACGCCACCTGCCGCCACAAATTCCGGGACCGGGCGGACGTGAACCAGTATCTGTTCCGGTACTGGCAGCTGGCCAGCGGCCGGTTTGCCCCCAAAAAGCCCGACAGCACCTATCTTACCATCGGCAAGCAGAGCGAGTCGGAGGTGGAGCGGCTGCTGCGGGGCGGGAAGTACCGGGTGGTCTGCGTCAACGACGACCCCATGGACTTCGATTTCGATACGGAGCGGCAGCAGCTGGTGGATATCTTCCAGCGGGCCTTCCCCAGGCCCTCCGCCTTTGAGCGGTCATGAGCCGCTCCCGAAACTGAGAGAACGGACGGATGCTATGAAAAAGCTCTCACGAGCCAAAAATACCATGCGGAATACCCTTTGGGGCGCTATCTACCGGGTGGCCACCCTCATCGGGCCGTTTGCCATCAAGACCATCATCATCAAGGAGCTGGGACAGGAGTATAACGGCCTGTCCACCCTGTTCACCTCCGTGCTGACGGTGCTGAATCTGGCCAATCTGGGCTTTAACAGCTCCTTGGTGTTCACCATGTACAAGGCCATTGCCGAGGATGACAAGCCGGCCCTGTGCGCCATGCTGAAATTCTACCGGAAGGTCTACCGCATCGTGGGTTTGGTGATTCTGGGCATGGGTCTGGCGGTGATGCCGTTTTTGCCATGGCTGGTGAAAAACGAGTGTCCGCCGGATGTGAACCTGTACGTCCTCTTCGCCATCTATCTGTCGGAGAGCGTGCTGGATTACCTGATGTTCGCCTATAACAACGCCACGTTTACCGCCTTTCAGCGCAACGACGTGACGCTGAAGATCTCCACCGTGCGCTATGTGGTGCAGTATACCCTGCAGGCGGCGGTGCTGCTGATCTTCTCCAATTACTATGCCTATATCATCCTGCTGCCGCTGATGGTGATCCCCAACAACGTGGCGGTGTATCTGGCGGCCCGGAAGCACTACCCGGACATCGTGTGTCAGGGTGAGCTGGACCCGGTGACCAAAAAGGACATCTATAAGCGGGTGGGGACGCTGTTCGGCCATAAGCTGGGCAACACCTTTCTGGTGAGCATCGACAGCATCATCATCTCCTCCTTTCTGGGACTGACGGCGCTGTCGCTGTATAGCAACTATTACTATATCCTCACCGCCGTCAATGGCCTGGTGGAGATCGTCACCAACGGCAGCCTCTCCGGCATCGGCAATAAGCTGCTGACGGACTCCCGTGAGGACAACTACCGGTTCTTCAAAACCATGACCTATGGCTGGGTGGCGCTGGTGGGCGGCGCAGCGGCGTGTATGCTGTGCTTTTACCAGCCCTTCATTGCCGCCGTGTGGCTTGGCCCGGAGTATCTGCTGGATGAGCGGCTGATGATGCTCATCGTGCTGTACTTCTTCTCGTGGATGTTCCGCATCATGCAGCTGACCTACCGGGATGCAGCGGGCCTGTGGACGGAGGATTGGCTCAAGCCCTATGTGGGCATGGCCGTGAATCTGGTGGGCAGCATCTGGATGGTGAAGGCCACCGGCAGCATCGCCGGCGTGCTGGTTCCCACCATTCTGGTGTTCTTCTTCATCTATACCCCGTGGGAAGCGTGGGTGGTGGTGAAATACCAGTTCTACCGCAGCTGGAACGAATACATGGGAAAGCTGCTGGGCTATGTGCTGCTGGCCTTTGCCGCCTGCGCCGCCTGCTACGGTGCGTGCCGGTGGCTGTCGCCGGACCATACCATCCTGTCACTGCTGCTGAGGTGCGTCATCGTGGGCGTTATCTACCCCGGCATCTGGCTGGGCGTCACCGGACGCACGGCGGAGTGGAAGCAGCTGTGGGGCATTCTGCTGCGCTTTTTGCCCAAGGGGAAAAAGGCCGCATAGGCCGGTGGCATAATCTATACAAAGTAGGAGTTATACCATATGCAAAAGAGAGAACTGCGGCGTGCGGTATTCGGGGATGAGAGCTGTATCGGACGGCTTCCGTGGCTGAACACGGCGGTGCTGGTGTATGTAGGCGTGACGGTGGTGAGCTTTGTGCTGCTGCAGATCGCCCCGGTGCTGACGTGGATGGCCAAAACCCCGCTGTACCACATTTCCACCTATTTGGGACTGATAGGCGCTGTGCTGATGGCGCTGGATCTGTTCACCAACCGGGGCCTCTGGCGAGGTATCTGGTGCTGGCTGCTGTATGGCGTGGCCTTTATGGATGTCATCGCCTCCCTGCGTACCATGCGCTACGGCGTGAAGGACAACCTTTTTGACCTGTGCTGGGTGGTGATCCAGTTTGCGCTGGTGTACAGTCTGGCCCAGCGGGTAGGCAAGGAACGGATGCGCCGGTTCCTGCGGAACCTGTTCTATGTGGTGCTGGTCATCTGGGGCATTGCCTGCTGCGTGGGCCTGTATCAATATCTGTTCCGCATCGGCTATACATATGTCGCCAATCCCAATACCACCAGCCCGGAGCTGACACGGCAGGGCTATTATCAGAGCCGCCTGTTCGGCCTGTTCATGGGTCTGGACTATGCGGCATATACCAGTATGTTCCTGTTTGTCGGCTGTATGCAGGGGGTCGTGACCCGTGGGAAACACTGGGCGGCCCGTGCGGCACTGGCCGTGGCGGCGCTGGTGCTGGTCACGCACGTGATCCTCAGCGTGTCCCGCAGCGCCCTGATCGCCTTGATCCTGTATGCCTTCTGCTTCACGGTGCTGCTGGTGCGTAACCGCTGCGGCAGTATGAAGCAGTTGAAACGGCTGGGTGTCAGCGTGTTGGCTGGTGTGTGCGCCGTGGTGGTGTGCTGGGGCTGTACGGAGGGTATCCGGGCTGGTATGCAGCATATGGCCGTGGGTAGCGTCATCGAGGAGCCGGATGCCATCGAGCGGTCACAGGAGGGCGATGTCTCCAACAACCGCTTCGAGATCTGGAGGGACTATCTATCCCTTGCCGGTGAGATCGGCCCTGCGGGACTGTCCCTGTCCAACTACAACGACTATATCGGCGACCGGCATCCGGAGATGTACATCGTGCGCTACTTTACCGATCAGTTCAAGGATACGGTGAAAACGGATCTGGTCTACGAGTCCCATAACAACTATCTGTTTGTGTTTATCAGCACAGGCTTTGTGGGAGCAGGGCTGTTCCTGTGCTTCCTGGTGCTGGCGCTGGTGCGGGTGATTCGCTATATCCTGCGGCATCCGCAGCTGTCCCTGTGGACGATCACGACACTGGCGGTGGTGGCCTTCGGACTGGTGGAGGCGCTGTTCATGAACAGCGTATTCCTGAAGATCAATGATGTGTCCTTTATTTTCTGGCTGGCGCTGGGTGCGCTGATGCTGGAAACGGAAGATAAGGTGCCTGCGGCAGAGCGTACTCTGTGACAGGTACCGGTGAAAGGAGAATATAGTTTTATGGACATCAAAAAGGATCATATCAACTTTGCGGTGGGTCCGGTTCAGATCTCGGAGGAGATCTCCCGGATCGGTGCAGACCCCGTGCCCTACTTTCGCACGCCGGACTTCTCCGCCCTGATGAAGGAGAACGAGGCGCTGCTCAAGGAGTTCATGGATGCCCCGGAGGATGCCAGAGCGGTATTCCTCACCGGCTCCGGCACGGCCTCCATGGATGCCGTCACCCAGAACGTGTTCACCAAGGACGACCGGCTGCTGGTGGTGGCCGGCGGCAGCTTCGGTCACCGCTTCTGCGAGATCTGCGAGGTCTACGGCATCCCCCATACGGCCATCGAGCTGCGGCAGGGCCATGCCCTGACCCCCGCCGATCTGGCCCCCTATGCCGGACAGGGCTACACGGGCTTTCTGGTGAATATGCACGAGACGTCCACCGGCGTTCTGTACGATATGGACATGATCTCCGCCTTCTGCCGTGAAAACGGGCTGGTGCTGGTGGTGGATGCCATCAGCGCCTTTCTGGCCGACGACGTCAGCATGAAGCGTTGGGGCGCCGACGTGGTGTTCACCGGCTCCCAGAAGGCGCTGGCCGTGCCTCCCGGCATCTCCATGATGGTGCTCAGCAGCCGGGCTGTGGAGCGTATCTACGCCAACCGCCCCGCCTGCTACTATCTGGACCTGAAGGCTGCCCTGAAAAACGGGGAGCGGGGCCAGACACCCTTCACTCCGGCGGTGGGCATCCTTATCCAGATCAATGCCCGCCTGAATCAGATCAAACGGGACGGCTTTGCAAACGTACAGGCCCAGATCCGTGCCATTGCCAAGGATTTCCGCTCCCGCATCGGGAAGTATCCCTTCCACATCGTGTCCGATTCCCTGTCCTATGCGGTGACGCCGCTTTCTCCCAACAATCCGGAGGTGTCCGCCCACCAGCTGTTCCTGACCCTGAAGGACGAGTACGGCATTATCATCTGCCCCAACGGCGGCGAGCTGGCGGATAAGGTGTTCCGGGTGGGCCACATCGGCCACCTGACCGTGGAGGATAACGACGCGCTGTTCCGGGCCTTTGACGACCTCATGGCCCGTGGGATCCTGAAGGCTTGATCGATATATTACAAGGAGGAAGAAACATGAAAGTTCTGTTGCTTGCGGCGGGTCGAGGCACCCGCATCAGCCGGTATTTGGCCGGCAACCCCAAGTGTACCGTGGACATCGGCGGTCAGAAGCTGATCCAGTACACCATCGAGCTGTTCCACAAGAAGGGCATCACCGACATTGCCATGGTGCTGGGCTACCGGGCGGAGGTCATTCAGGAGACGCTGAAGGACTACGAGGGTATCCGCTACTTCTATAACCCCTTCTTCGACGTCACCAACAGCATCGCCTCGGCGTGGTTCGCTAAGGACTTCCTGTCCCAGTACGATGACACCCTCATCATGAACGCCGACGTGTATCTGGAGGAGACACTGCTGGACCGCATCCTGGAGTGCCACAAGTCCCCGGTGATGTTCGCCGACGGCACCCGCAAGGAGGAGGCCGACTACAAGTATAAGTACGAGAACGGCCTGCTGGTGAAGTACGGCAAGGAGCTCACCGGCAGCGATATCACCGGCGAGTACATCGGCATCGGCCGCTTCAGCAAGGATTTCATGCCGGAGTTCATGGAGAAGCTGGACGGCATGATCCGCACCCAGCAGCACAGCGTCTGGTGGGAGAATATCCTCTATGAAATGGTGGGCAAGCGCCCGGTATACGTGGAGGAGATGGACGGCCTGTTCTGGGCCGAGGTGGACTATGTGGAGGATTATGAGCGCATCCTTCGCTTCCGCGGCTATAAGGCAGACTTCTCCCTGAACGTGGAGAAGCTCTGAGGAAGGACAGGCGGCCCGGCGTCAGCCGGAGCCGCCGGAAGGAAGAACGGATGAAACAAGAAAACGGCAAAAGAGCCATGACCGCCGGACTGCGGCGGACGATGGTGATCTTCGTGCTGGATCTGCTGTGCATCGCCGGGTCCTTTTTCCTGGCGCTGTGGATGCGGTTTGAGTTCCGTCTGGGGGCCATCCCTCAGATGTACCTCAACGAGTATTTGAAGATCATCGGGCCGTGGATCGTCATCTGTCTGGTGGTGTTCCAGCTATTCCGGCTGTATAACAGCATCTGGAGCTTTGTCAGCATCGACGAGCTGTTCCGCATCATTCTGGCCTATGGCGTGCTGCTGGCAGCCGGACTGGCCTATGTGCTGATCCTGAAGATCGATATGCCCCGCTCCTTCTACTTTGCGGGCTTTATCATGAGCTTCATGTCCACCACGGCGCTGCGGTTCTCCTACCGATTCATGCGCCAGTTGATGGCGGGGATCAGCACGGAGAAGAGCGAGCGGGACCGCATTCTGATGATCGGCGCCGGCGAGGCCGGACGCCAGCTGATCCGGGAGATCAATTCCAATCCCCGGCTGGGCAGCCGGGTGGTGTGCATCATCGACGACAACCCCAGCAAGCGCCGCCGGTATCTGGACGGTGTGGAGATCGCCGGCGGGCGGCAGGAGATCCCCGATGCGGTGAAGAAGTACCAGGTCAATAAGATCATCTTCGCCATCCCCACCTGCGACGGACAGGACCGTAAGGAGATTCTGGACATCTGCAGCAAGACCGGCTGCCGGGTGCAGGCGGTGCCGGGGATGTTCCAGCTGGTCAACGGCGAGGTCAGTGTCAGCAAGCTCCGGGACGTGGAGCTGCAGGATCTGCTGGGCCGTGACCCTATTCAGGTGAATCTGGAGGAGATCTGCCGGTATATCTCCGGCAAGGTGGTGATGGTCACCGGCGGCGGCGGTTCCATCGGCAGCGAGCTGTGCCGCCAGATCGCCAAAAGCAACCCCGAACAGCTGATCATCTTCGATATTTATGAGAACAACGCCTACGATATCCAGATGGAGCTGTGCCGCACCCATCCGGAGCTGAATCTGGAGGTGCTCATCGGCTCCGTGCGGGACATGGGCCGTCTGGACGATGTCATGGCCAAGTACCGGCCGGAGCTGGTGTTTCACGCCGCCGCCCACAAGCACGTCCCCCTGATGGAGGACAGCCCCAACGAGGCCATCAAGAACAACGTGTTCGGCACCTATAAAATGGCCATGGCCTCGGTGAAGTACGGCGTGAAGAAGTTCGTGCTGATCTCCACGGATAAGGCGGTGAACCCCACCAACATCATGGGCGCCTCTAAGCGCCTGTGCGAGATGGTGGTGCAGATGATGAACCGCCGCAGCCCCAATACAGACTTCGTGGCGGTGCGCTTCGGCAACGTGCTGGGCAGCAACGGCAGCGTCATCCCCTTGTTCAAAAAGCAGATCGCTGAGGGCGGCCCGGTAACGGTGACGCACCCGGAGATCACCCGCTTCTTTATGACCATCCCCGAAGCGGTGTCGCTGGTGCTGCAGGCGGGATACTACGCCAAGGGCGGCGAGATATTCATTCTGGATATGGGCCAGCCGGTGAAGATCGACACCATGGCCCGCAACCTTATCCGCCTGTCCGGTCATGAGCCGGATGTGGATATCAAGGTAGTCTACACGGGCCTGCGCCCCGGCGAGAAGCTGTATGAGGAGATCCTCATGGCGGAGGAGGGCCTGCAGGAGACCTCCAACAAGCTGATCCACATCGGCAAGCCCATCGTCATGGACGACGAGGAGTTCTGCCACCAGTTGGATCGGCTGGAGAAGGCCTGTCAGGAGGAGACGGAGGACATGAAGGACATCGTGGCCTCGGTGGTCCCCACCTATCGCCGCAAGAAATAATTCTGCAATGACAAAGGCCTTTCAAGGACAACGGTAAGAACAAGAGCAGCCCCGACGGAATTTTCCGCCGGGGCTGCTCTTTCACTGTCGGGGGACTGCTCTGTAAGGCTGCTCTGAGAGACTGCCCTTCCGCCGGGACGGTTTTGTGACGTTTTTGTAATGAAACCTGTCACCGAAACGTCATCTTCGTGTGGTATACTGGACAACAGAAAGTCAAGGAGGGACACGACTATGGAACTGATGCAGATCCAGCATCTCAGTAAGGTATACGGACAGGGGGAAAATCAGGTGCGGGCGGTGGACGACATTTCCTTCACCGTAGAGAAGGGGGAGTTCTTGGCCATCATCGGCCCTTCCGGCTCCGGTAAATCCACTCTGCTGCACATTTTGGGCGGTGTTGACCGCCCCACCTCCGGCAAGGTCTTTGTGGATGGGCAGGATGTCTACGCCCAGAACGAGGATCAGCTGGCCATTTTCCGCCGCCGGCAGGTGGGGCTCATTTACCAGTTTTATAACCTGATCCCCGTGCTGAACGTGGTGGAGAACATGACCCTGCCGGTGCTGATGGACGGGCGACAGGTGAATCAGGAGCGGCTGGAGGAGCTGCTGGACGTGCTGGGTCTGCGGGGCCGGGAGAAGCACCTGCCCAATCAGCTCTCCGGCGGCCAGCAGCAGCGGGTGTCCATTGCCCGGGCCCTGGCCAAAAACCCCAAGCTCCTGCTGTGCGACGAGCCCACCGGTGCCCTGGACTACAAGACCGGCAAACAGGTGCTGGGGCTTTTGCAGGAGACCTGCCGCAAGACCGGACGCACCGTCATCGTGATCACCCATAACACGGCCCTGACCGCCATGGCCGACCGTGTCATTCAGGTACGCAGTGGGCAGATCGTGTCCAACAAGGTCAACGAGCACCCGGTGCCAGTGGAAGAAATTGAGTGGTGAGTGCAGTGCAAAAAAGTTATCGCAAAAATATCCTTCGGGAGATGAAGGGCAACGCCAGCCGCATGGTCTCGCTGTTTGGCATCGTGGCCCTGGGGGTCATGATGCTGACAGGCCTCATGAGCATTGCCCCCAGTATGCGGAGCGCAGCCCAAAAATATTATGTGCAGCAAAATGTGTTTGACCTCCGGGTGCTGTCCACCCTGGGCCTTTCAGACCAGGACATTGCCGCCATTGCCGCCACCCCCGGGGTGGAGGCTGTGATGCCGGTAAAGACCCTGGACCTGGAGGCCAACTGGCAGGGCCAGGAGGAGCGCATGGTGGTGCAGCTGCAGGCCCTGCAGCAGGACCCGGCAGCGGACACCGACGCCAACATGAACCGTCTGGTGCTGCGCTCCGGCCGGATGCCCCAGGCCGCCGACGAGTGCGTGGTCCATGTAATGGGCTACCAGGCCGAGATCGCTGAGGGCACCGTGCTGACCCTTCCGGAAGATACAGAGGGGACAAAACACAAGGAATATACGGTGGT
>OJUG01002047.1_pt1 | contig 22846 bp, 18 predicted proteins | sample 1599841 | NCBI WGS metagenome assembly OJUG01 (sample SAMN04168659, study PRJEB22393) | human gut metagenome | biome: human gut microbiome; feature: stool | host: Homo sapiens | collected 2014-05-12 | reverse complement strand
AAATACAAACAGTGCTGTGGAAGAAAATAAATACGACTGTTTGGATTTTTATATAATTTTATGAGATTTGAGGTGATACAGTGGTTGAATTAGACGGATTTAAGCAGACATTAAATGCGTATGAAGAACCCCTGAAGGAAATGAGGGATTCACTTTGACCTGGCAGGCAAAGAAAAACGGATTGAAGAGCTGGAAAGAAAGATAGAAGAACCGGGGTTCTGGGACAAGACAGAGCTTTCGCAGAGGATTATGAAGGAACTCCGGAAAATGCAGGACTGTGTGAAGGAGGTCCGGGATCTGGAAAGTTCATATGAAGATATCAATGCACTGATCGAACTTACGGAAGAGGAAGAAGACCGGGAGATGATCAAAGAGATCCAGCGTGAGATCGCTAAATTTGAAAAAGAATTTGAAGATCTCAGGATCCGGACGCTTCTTTCGGGAGAATATGATTCCTGCAATGCAATCGTGACACTGCATGCAGGAGCCGGAGGAACAGACAGCTGTGACTGGGCAAATATGCTGTATCGTATGTATACAAGATATGCACAGTCAAAAGGATTTCAGATAACCGTGCTGGACTATCAGGACGGAGATATTACCGGACTGAAAGGAATCACGTTTGAAGTAACGGGAGATAATGCATATGGCTATTTTCAGTCAGAAAAGGGAGTGCACCGTCTGGTGCGTATTTCTCCGTTCAATTCAGCAGGCAAGAGGCAGACATCTTTTGCATCCTGTGATGTGATCCCGGACATGGAAGATAATACGGGTGATATTGAAGTGCCGGAGGATGAGCTGGCACAGGAACAGCCTGACACTGACATTCAGGAGATCCTTGACTCCACGGAGATCGAGGGCGGCGACGGCGAGATGGCCGGATTCCCCGGCGAGGGACGCATCTCTGCGGACGAGGAAGCCGATGTCGCCGAGAGCGATGAGACCGCTGCGGATAGCGCGGCGGTGGAATCCGCCTCCGAAAACAACTAATCGCGGCGGCAATGCACTGCTGCGCGGCCCGGAAAACTCCGGGCCGCTTTTCTTTTGATTTGCTCTGCGTTCATTAAACCAGTTTTCGTCAATGGGCGATTCAGCGAGGGATCCCGTCACGCGGCGGCTGCGTTCTTCGGCCGGCTTAGATGCCAGATCATGCCGATGGCAAAGCCGATGACCGCCGGGAGCAACCAACCCAGATTCTTGTCGAACAGGGGGAGATTGGCTGCGGCGAACTGAATGGGCGCGTCCAGATGGAGGGCCGTCTGTGCGGAACCCGGCAGGGTCTTCATAAAGTCGAACAAAGCGGCGATCCATGTGGGGATCATCACGGCGATGTACACAATGCGGTCATGCCCGAAAAATCTGCCGATAAACGCCAAGGTGATCAAGGCGATGGCAGGGGGATAGATCAACATGAGCACTGGGATGGAATAGTTGATAATGGCACTGAGGCCCACGTTGGAGACAGCGAAGGAAAAAGCCGTGAACAGAATGGCCCAACCCCGGTAGGAAAACTTTCCGCCGGTCATCTTGTCGAAGGTCTCTGCGCAGGCGGTGACCAGGCCGATTGAGGTTTTCAGGCAGGCGAAGGTAATGGTGACCGCCAGAATGAGCTGCCCCACGCCGCCCAAGTAATGCCCGGCGATCTGCGTCAGGGCCACGCCGCCGTTTTCAGACAGTTCAAACAGCCCTCTGGACTGAGCGCCCACCAGAATGGACACCACATAGATCAGTGCCATCAGCAGGCCCGTGAGGAGACCGGAGGAGAGCACGTCCTCCGCGATGGCGTCATCATTGGTCACGCCCATGCGGCGGATCACGTCAATCACCACGATGCCGAAGGCCAGACCGGCGATGGCGTCCATGGTGCCGTAGCCCTCGATCAGAGAGGGGAAAAATGCGTCACTCTGATAGGCCGCCACCGGCTCCACGGCAGACGCGGCGGCACCGGGGGCCAGCAGCGCCGCGATCATCAGCACGGCAAAGAAGATCAGGAAAATAGGATTGATGATCTTGCCGATCCAGACGGTGATCTTGCCGGGGCGCAGAGAGAAAAACAGTACGAAGGCGAAAAACACGGCGGAGAAGATCAGCAGATACAGCCATTCCGCCCCGCTGTCCCCCAGCATGGGCGCGACGCCGGTGGTAAAGGACACCGTGGCGCATCTGGGAATGGCGAACAGCGGCCCGATGGTCAGATACAGCAGACAGGTGAAGAAGATGCCGTATCCCTTGCTCACCTTGCCGGCGAGGGTCTGTAAACCGTCGGAATGGGTGATGCCGATGGCGGCCACACCGAAAACGGGGATCCCCACCGCCGTAATGATAAAGCCGATCATGGCGGGAATGGCGTTCCGGCCCGCCATCTGTCCCAGATGGACCGGGAAGATCAGATTGCCCGCGCCGAAAAACATGCCGAACAGCGTCCCGGCCACCAAAAGCTTCTGCCGGATCGTCAGCTTCTTCGTTGTCATGGAACATCATCTCCTTTATGGGTCTTATCATATAGGAAACCCTTGCAAAAGAGAAACGCAGGGTTATAATAGTTATATGACAAATCGTAATACATAGCTGAAGGAGGGAACCATGGACAGCAAAAAGCTGGAGATCCTGATGACGGCAGTGAACCTGGGCAGCTTTTCCAAGGCCTCCGAGGTGGTGGGTTACACACAGTCCGGCCTGACCCACCTCATCAACGGTCTGGAGCGGGAGATCGGCATGACCCTTATCCGCCGGGACCACAGCGGCATTTCCCTGACAGAGAACGGTGAGGCTCTTCTGCCCGCCATCCGGGATTACCTCAGCGCCACGGCGAAGCTGGAAAACCAGATCGCCGCCATCACGCAGAAAAAGGCGGAGACCATCCGTGTGGCAGCCTACGCCAGCCTTGCCATGCACTGGATGCCGGAGATCCTGTACCGGTTCCGCCGGGTGTGCCCGGACACCGACGTGGATCTGCGGATGGTGGACCACGAATTGGAGCCCTTTGAGCTGCTGGAGGAAGGCCGCACCGATGTGATTTTCGCCGCAAGGCAAAGCTATGTCAACTGCGACTGGACACCGCTGTACAACGACATTATGTACGCCATCCTCCCGGAGGATTACCCCACCGGGGGACGGGACTCCTTCCCCATCGAGGAATTTGACGGAAAGGAATTTCTGATGCCCTACGGTCGGTTCGACATTGACGTGAACGCCGCACTCAGTCCCAAGGGCGTCCGACCCCAGATCCGCCCCTGTCATGTGGACGATGAAACGGTGATCCGCATGGTCAGCAAGGGACTGGGCGTCTCCATGATGACGGAGATCATGATGCGCGGCAGGACGCAGGGCGTCCAGACGCTGCCGGTCACGCCGCGGGCAGGCCGGGAATTGGGCATGGGGATGCCTCTGCGGAAAAATATGCCGGAGGAGGTCCTCCGTCTGCGGGACTGCGTGCTGGATTTCATCCACGAACTGTGACCAACCGGCACCCCCCTGTTGTGATTCCATTCAAAATCAGCTATACTGAAATTCAAATTCTAAAAAAGGCGGTAGAGCCATGAATCTCTGCGACGAACTGACGATCCGGATGCTGCTGGAACGCCACGGCTTCCATTTTTCCAAATCCATGGGGCAGAATTTCCTCATCGACCCCCAGATCCCCGCTGACATTGCGGCAGCGTCTCAGGCAGACGAGACCTGCGGCGTGCTGGAGATCGGCCCAGGCATCGGCCCTTTGACGTCCGAGCTGGCTCAGCGGGCCGGCAAGGTGGTCTCCATCGAACTGGACCGGGCGCTGCTGCCCATTCTGGCAGAGACCATGGCCCCTTATTCTAATGTGGAGATCGTCCCCGGAGATGTGACCCGGTTGGATCTCAAGGCCCTGATCGGCGAAAAATTCGCTGGCCTGCGGCCCATCGTCTGCGCCAACCTGCCCTACAACATCACCACGCCCGTGCTGACCGCGCTGGTGGATATTCCCGCCATCGAGTCCATCACCGTCCTGATCCAGAAGGAGGCCGCCCAGCGGCTCACCTCCGCCAAAGGCAGCGCCGACGGCGCGTTCCCCCTGCGGCTGCAATACGAAATGGAAACAGAATGTCTCTTTGACGTCCCCCCGGAGAAATTTCTGCCCGCCCCCAAGGTGACTTCCACCGTTCTGCGGTGCGTCCGCCGGAAGGAGCCGCCGGTGGCCGTCCGGGATGAGGCGTTTTTCTTCCGGGTCATCAAGGGAGCCTTCCTGCTGCGGCGAAAAACCCTGTCCAATTCCCTGTCCGCTGCCCTGCCGGGGTGGGACAAGGCCGCCATTGCCGACGCCATCGCCGCCTGCGGCCTGCCTGCATCGGTCCGGGGAGAGGCGTTGACGTTAACGGAGTTCGCTGCCCTGACAGACGCGCTGGCGGAGCGGAAATAACCGCCGCCCTGCCGCAAAAAGTCACAAAAGGAACCGTCCTCTTTGCCGGAACTTGTCATCTTCATAACTTGCTTTTTCCCCTGCGTTCCAGTATCATACAGTTATCAACCATGATTACAAGGAGGTATCCCGATATGTCCACAAAGGCCTATTATCCCAGAGCCGAGATCGGTCCCGGCCAGGTGGGTTTTTCCAAGACCCGTTCCATCATCGAAGCTCCGTTCTACGGCAACAATGTCATCAAGGTCAACACCTTGAAGGAAGCCTATGAGCTGGCCAAAAATTCTCCCGGCACCGTGGTCACCGATATGCCCGTCTACCGGGGCGAGGAATTCGGTCTGGAACCGGACGCCAAGGTCCTGCTGTTCAATGACGGCTCCATCACCGGCCGCTACGCCCCCGCCCGCCGCATCACCGGCAAGCCCGGCGTGGACACCGCCGCCCTGGATAAGATCGTCATGGACGCCGTGTATGACACCCGCTGGAAGACCATGTATCACGCCGAGGTGTTCATCGGTCTGGACCCCGAGTTCATGGTGAAGGCCCATCTGCTGATCCCTGAGGGTGAGGAAAACCTCCTCTACAACTGGATGCTGAACTTCCAGTATATGTCCACGGAATATGTGAAGATGTACAAGAACTCCAAGCCCGTAGGCGACGGCAAGGAGCCTGACATCTACATCTTCTCCGATCCCCAGTGGACCGGCGCACCCGGTCAGGAAAAGGTCTGCGACCCCAAGTGCCTGTGCTACTTCAACACGGAGACCAACTGCGCCGCCATCCTGGGTATGCGCTACTTCGGCGAGCACAAGAAGGGCACCCTGACCCTGGCCTGGGCCATCGCCAACCGCAATGGCTACGCCAGCTGCCACGGCGGTCAGAAGGAATACACCCTGGCGGACGGCCACAAGTTCGTCTCTGCCGTGTTCGGTCTGTCCGGCTCCGGCAAGTCCACCCTGACCCACGCCAAGCACGGCGGCAAGTACCCCTCCATCAAGGTGCTCCACGATGACGCCTTCATCATCAACTCCGACACCTGCGCCTCCATCGCTCTGGAGCCTACCTATTTCGACAAGACCGCCGACTATCCTGTGGATTCCCCGGACAACAAGTACCTGCTGACAGCGCAGAACTGCTCCGCCACGCTGGACGAGGACGGCAAGGTGGTGCTGGTCACTGAGGATATCCGCAACGGCAACGGCCGGGCCATCAAGTCCAAGCTCTGGTCCCCTAACCGGGTGGATAAGATCGAATCCCCCGTCAACGCTATTTTCTGGATCATGAAGGATCCCACCATCCCTCCCATCGTGAAGCTGAAGGGCGCGTCTCTGGCCTCTGTCATGGGCGCTACGCTGGCCACCAAGCGTTCCTCCGCCGAACGGCTGAAGGAGGGCGTAGACCCCAACGCTCTGGTGGTGGAGCCTTACGCCAACCCCTTCCGCACCTACCCGCTGGTGAATGACTACGAGAAGTTCAAGAAGCTGGTGGCTGAGAAGAACGTGGCGTGCTACATCATCAACACCGGCGACTTCATGGGCAAGAAGGTCCAGAAGGAGGATACACTGGGTATTCTGGAAGCCGTGGTGGAGGGCCGTGCGGAATTCAAGCCCTGGGGCCCCTTCTCCGACATTGAGATCATGGAGTGGGACGGCTTTGTGCCCGACCTCACCGACAAGGGCTATGTCGCCCAGATGCAGGCCCGTATGCAGGACCGCCTGAACTACGTGGAGGGATTGAAGGACGCTGAGGGCGGCTTCAATGCCCTGCCGGACGATGCCGCCGACGCCATCCGCAAGGTGGTGGAGCAGGCCAACAGCCTGTAAGCAGCATTTCCGCAAATAAATACAAATAATGAAAAGGAGCGTGTTCCGGTTTCGGAACACGTTCCCTTTCATTGTTTTCCCGGGAAACATCCGTCAAAGCGCGCTCTTTCCCGGCAAGCCGCCAAAAGCTCACAAAAACCGGCCTGCCCGTAATTTTGCGGGCAGGCCGGTTTCTCAGTTCAAGCTGTTAACGCTCAATCTTCCAGCAGATAGACAGTGCCCGTCCGGCGGCCGAACTGGATGCACTCCTGATAGCTCTCCATATACAGATCGATCTTGGGACCCTTCATGCCGGTGTCCTCGGCACGGGTCAGGCCGTATTCCATACCCTTGGCCACAACGTACAGATCGGAGCCCAGAGGGAACACCCGCTTATCCACGGCGGCCACGCCCTTATGGACGGTGGTGCCGGTGGCGGTACGGGTCCCTACGCCGTCATACCCGGCGGTATAGGCGGTGGCGGTGACGGTGACAGCCTTGCTGAATTTCATAGTGCCGCCAGAGGCGAAGGTCAGGTAGCCGGAACCGTCGCTCTGGGTGGTGACGTTCACCAGCTTGTCATCCGGCTCCACATAGGAGACCGCCGTTCCCCGTTCCACCACCTCCGTTACGCTGGTGGTGGAAATTTCCTCTACATACTGGCTGGTGACCAGCTCGCCGCTGACCCAGGTCTGCTCATAGATGGCTGTGTGCTGGCCGTCCATACCCTTCCGGGCCACCCGTTCCTCGCCCTTGGGCAGGTCCGGTGTATCCCGGTAAACCGTTTCGTGCTCCGCCTTTTCCGTCACCCGTTCGAAAACCGTCAGGTGATCGGAGATCGTCAGCATCACGCTGTTTTCCATCAGCTCGATGCCCACCATCTCCCGGGAACCGGGGATAATATCCATACGGGAAAGGAACTGCTTCACCGTTTCCTTCCGGGCGGTGGCAGTGATGGTCTCGCCGCCCCGGCGGACAGTCACCATGGTACCCTCCGTCAATACGGCGTTTTCACCGCTCTTGCCGGTATCCAGGTTCAAAAGCAGAGATTCGATGCCGGAATGGCTGTCATCCAGCGCTGCGGACTGCTCTCCGTCGCTGAACAGATACAGGGCCTTTGCCCAGCCCGTGGCGCCCGCCATGGTGACGGACAACAGCAGCAACAGAGTCAGACAGCGGCACAGCCATACCGTTTTTGGAGTGTGTAAATGTCGCAAATGTAAGACCTCCTGACAGCGCCAAATAGCGCCGTTACTGTTTTGTTACTTTTGTAATTTATCCAAAACTGGGTCTAAGTATACCTCCATCTCCCACTTTTGTCAAGTTTTCGCCCATTCCACGATTTTATGTCCACCACAATCCCGCAAAAACACGATTTTCATTTTTTAGATTTTTCCAACCTCGATCCGCAAAAGTTACAATTTGTAACCGATTTTCTGTTAAAAAAGTACCGGTATCCGAAACCGGACACCGGCGCTTTTTCAGGTGTACGCTGCCTCTCAGCCCTGGACCTCCGGGGTGAAGCCCAGATCCTCCAGCTCGCTGACGGCGGTCTTGACGCAGTTCTCGCAGCCGTCGATGGTGACGTTCTTCGCCGCCAGATCTACCCGGAAGGTCAGTTCCGCGGCGGTGAGGGCGTTGGTGATGCGCTTCACACAGTTTTCGCACATCATGTCGGGTACTTTAATCGTTGTCATTTCAAATTCCTCCTTAAAATATTGGATGTTTATTTCATCATTTTCTGAATGGTGGCCACCAAATCGTCCACCACGTCCAGATCACCCTTTTGAATGTCCGTCACCACGCAGGTACGGATGTGCCGGGCCAGCAGTTCCCGGTTGAAGGCGTTCAGCGCCGACTGGATGGCGGAGACCTGGGTCAGGATATCCGTGCAGTAGGCGGAATTCTCCACCATCCCCCGGACGCCCCGTACCTGCCCCTCAATGCGGCTGAGCCGCTGCAACAGGGCTTCCTCCTCCGTCCGCTCCCGGACCTTCCGCCGCTGGGAACAGCAGCAGTTTTTTGTTTCCTCTGCCATTGCTTCCTCCTTTTTACAGCTTCACGGTGCCCAAACGCAGGGCGTTGCCCACCACGCACACGGAGCTCAGGGACATAGCGGCTCCCGCGAACATAGGGGAGAGCAGCGGCCCGCCCAAGGCGTACAGCAGTCCGGCGGCGATGGGGATACCGATGGTATTGTAGCAGAATGCCCAGAACAGATTTTGCTTGATGTCCCGCAGGGTCAGGGCTGACAGCCGCAGCGCCCGGGGCACATCCTCCAGATCCGAGCGCATCAGCACGATATCGGCAGATTCGATGGCGATGTCGCTGCCGCTGCCGATGGCACAGCCCACGGTGGCGGCGGTAAGGGCCGGGGCATCGTTGATGCCGTCCCCCACCATCATCACCTTGCGGCCTGCCGCCTCCAGCTTTTGCACGTGGACCGCTTTTTCCTCCGGCAGCACCTCCGGGATCACCTCGTCCACGCCTACAAGGGCGCCGATGTGCTCTGCGGCGGCGCGGCTGTCTCCCGTGAGCAGCACCACCCGGAGGCCCTGCTTGCGCAGAGCAGCGATGGCGGCGGCGCTGGTCTCCTTCACCGGATCCGCCACGGAGATCAGCCCCAGCAGCGCCCCGTCAGCGGCGAAGAACATGGGCGTTTCCCCCTGTCCCGCCAAGGCGTCAGCCTTTTCGGAAAGGGCGGAGATGTCCACGCCGCTTTCCTCCATCAACCGGCGGTTGCCCGCCAGCACCGTCCGGCCGGAGAGGACCGCCCGAAGGCCCCGTCCGGGGAGCAGTTCAAAATGCTCCGGCTGCTTGCCGGTAGATAGTTTTTTCTCCTGCGCCGCCTGTACGATAGCCGCCGCCAGAGGGTGCTGGGATATGGATTCCACTGCCGCCGCGATGGTCAGCAGCCCCTCCGCCGTACCGCCTGCGGGACAGACCTCCGTAACGGCAGGCTCGCCCTTTGTCACGGTGCCGGTCTTGTCCAGCACCACGGTATCCACGGAGTGGGTCACCTCTAAAATTTCACCGGAGCGGATCAGGATGCCGTGTTTCGCACCCAGACCGGTGCCCACCATGATCGCCGTGGGCGTAGCCAGACCCAGCGCGCAGGGGCAGGCGATCACCAGCACAGAGGTGAACACCCTCAGAACAAAGGTAAAGTCCTTCCCAGCAATGGCCCAGATCACCGCCGCCAGCACGGCGATGGCAATGACTGTGGGAACGAAAATCCCCGCCACCTTGTCCGCTGTCCGGGAGATGGGGGCCTTTTTGCCCTGAGCATCCTCCACAAAGCGGATGATCCGGGAGAGGGTGGTGTCCTCCCCCACCCGTGTGACCTTCACATACAGTACGCCGTTTTCGTTGACGCTGCCGCCGATGACCTCGCTGCCCTCCGCCTTTTCCACCGGCAGGCTTTCGCCGGTGAGCATGGCCTCGTTGACGCTGCTCTCGCCCTTTACCACCACACCGTCCAGCGGGATCCGGGCGCCGGGCTTTACCAGCAGCACGTCCCCGGCCTTGACAGAGGACGTGGGTACCTCCTTGCCGCTGTCCGCTAAAAGGGCAGTGTCCGGCGTCAGCCGCATGAGGGCGGTAATGGCACTCTTGGTCTTTTTCATGTTCCGGCTCTCCATGAACTTCCCCAGCGACACCAGCGTCAGCACCACGGCGGAGGATTCGTAGTAGAGATTATGCACATGGCCGTGAACATCATCGGTGATCAAAAACATCATCACCACACTGTATACAAAAGAGCAGGCAGAGCCGATGGCCACCAGCGAATCCATGTTGGGATTCCCGTGGAACAGTGCCTGAAAGCCGTTGATAAAGAAATTCCGTCCGCAGTACAGCACCGGGATCGCCAGCATCAACTGCAAAACGGCGAAGTTCATGGGGTGGGTGTGCATGGAGAACAGATCCGGCAGCGGCAGGGCGGGCAGGCCGAAGGGCAGCATCTGCCCCATGGACACATACAGCAAGGCACAGGAAAAGATAGCCGAAACGATCAGTTCCCGCTTTTTTCGCCGCAGTTCCGCCTCCTCCGGGTCCTCGCCGGTCTGGACCGGAGCCGCTTCCTGCTTTTCCTGATGGAGCTTGGCCCCGAAGCCCGCCTTTTCCACCTTGGCGATGATCTGCTCCGGCGTCACCTGCGTTTCGTCGTAGACGATGGTCATGCGCTCCGCCACCAGATTCACGTCGCTGCGCTCTACCCCCGGCAGCCGCCGGGTCACTTTTTCCACGGACGCGCTGCATGCGGCGCAGTGCATCCCGGAAATGTCATATACTTCTTCCCGCATGGGGGTTCCTCCTTTAAGACGGTAAATTGCTTTCCTGTCGACCTTTCCCAAAACCGACATTCCTATTTCGTTTGCATCATATACCCCCACGGGGTATTTGTCAAGCAAAAAAACAACGCGGACAGGCAGACCCATCCACGCCGTTTTCTGTTCCGTTTCCCCGCCCTGCATCAAGCGCAGGTCACCCTTTGATGATCGTCATAACTGCCGGCAGCAGCATCAGGATCGCCAACGCGCCGGTGCCCCACACGATGTTGTAGCTGACGGAATCCTTATCCTTTTCCCGGCAGTCCAGTGCGGAGAGGAAGGCGTATCCCGCCTCCAAACCGAAGGCAAGCGCTGCAAACAGCGCAAGCCCCCGCCATTCCAGTGCGGACAGGGCAATATAGATGGCAAAGCCGATGCCGCCGATGATGGCGCCGGTGTTCAGCTCCTTACCGGGTTTCAGCCAGATGTCTTTTTTCATATCTTCGTTCCTTCTTTTTCTTTAGTATCCGTTGACGATCACGTTCAGCACCTTACCGGCCACCGTTCCGGCCACGGCGTTTCCGCCGCCGCCGTTTTCCACCAGCACCACAAAGGCGTAAGGTGCGTCCTCATTCCGCAAAAAGCCCGCGAACCAGGCGTGAGGCGTCTGTCCCGTCCCCACCTCCGCCGTGCCGGATTTTGCGCACAGTTCCATGTTGGGAAAGCGCTTGGTGCCGTAGGTCTCCGTCACGTTATTGGCCATAAAGTCCGCCACGGTGGCCGCCGTTCTGCTGTCGATCAGCTGTCCTGTGTGCTGAGTAATGTGGGGCAAAGACGGGATCCCCAGTGAGGACACCGTTTTCCGGATCAGATACGGTTCCGCCGCCTTGCCGCCGTTGGCGATGGCCCCCATCCACAGCAGAAAGGCACAGGGGTTCACCTGATCGTGATATTGGCCCACACCGGCCCAGCCCAGCTGCCCGGCAGTGATGCCGTCCCAGTTGAACGTGCCCTTGGCGGTGGGCAGACCGTCCACGGAATAGGCGCTGGTAAGCCCCGCCTTCTCCGTATACCGCCGCAGGGTATCTGCCCCCAGCTCCTCCGCGATCTGAGCAAAGGCCGCGTTGCAGGAGTGGGCGAAGGCCTCCTTCAGTGTCTGCTCCCCGTGGACGCCGGAGCAGGTGATGGTCTCGTCCCCGATCTGGACGCTGCCGGTGCAGTTCCAGGTCCGTGTCTCCGCGTCCGGCAGGTTCTCCAGCGCCGCCGTCAGGGTCACGGTCTTGAACACCGACCCCGGCACAAAGGCGGAGGAGAGAAACCGGTTCAAGTACGCGCCCTTATAACGGTCATTCTCTTCCAGATTCTTGGGTACATTCAGCGGGTCATAGCTGGGCGCCGACACCATGCACAAGATCTCGCCGGTCTTGTAGTTATACACAGCCACCGTCCCGGCGTGGCCGCCCAAAGCCCTGTACGCCTCGTAGTTATACCGGGCGTCCAGGGTCAGGTACAAATTGCTGCCCCGCTCCGCGCCGAACGCGCCGTTCACCAGATCAAAGCCGGTCAGCTTGTCCGCGAAGGCGTTGAGAACGCCGGTGCCGATCTTGCCGTACAGATCTCCCACCGCGTGGAGGGTGGCCTTGCGGACGGTTTCGTTTTCATAGTAGGTGCGGTGGCCGTTTTCCACGGAGGACAGCACATCCCCGTCCCGGTCCAACACCGTGCCGGAGATCAGCACGCCATTGGTATCGTACAGATGGCGGTTGAAGGCAGAGGAGGCCCACTTGCCGCCCTCAGCAAAATACCGGATGAGAAATACACTCATCCCTGCCGCCAGTAAAATCGCCAGTGCCATGCAGATCACGGCCCGTTTTTCAATCTTCCGCATGACCGTCCTCCTTTTCAAAGGCATCCTCTGCCGGTGCCGCCATACGGGCGGCTTCCTCGTCCAGTTTCCGCTCCGCCGCCCGGCCGATGGCAAAGCTGGCATCCGCACGGGTGTCCATGGCCTTCAGATACGCCAGCAGCCCCCATGCCGACAGCATGGCGGAGCCGCCGTTGGACACGAAGGGGAAGGTCACGCCGGTGAGGGGCAGAAGATCCACGGAGCCGAACACATTCAGGCTGGTCTGAAACACCAGTAGGGAGCCTGCCGCGCAGGCGGCGATGGTATAAAAGCTGGATCGGCCCGTCCGGGAGGTGCGAACGGCGAACCATGCCAAGGTCAGGATGCAGGCCACCGCCAGCAGCGCGATAACCAGCCCCCATTCCTCGCATAACATGCCAAACACCAGATCCGTATCCCCGGCAGGGATACGCTCCAGCCAGCCGTTTCCGGCACCCATGCCGAACAGTCCGCCGGAGGCCGCCGCCGACATGGTGCGGGTCTGCTGATAGCCGGAGCCGGAGGCCGCCTCCCAGGCGTGGCCCCACGCGGCGAAGCGGCTCAGAATATAGGGCTTGAACTGTACGATGATCCCCGCGCCAAAGGCCGCGCCGCCGCAGATGAGGGCCAGAGTTGCGGCGTCCCCGGAGCGGAGATAGGCGATGACCAGGAAGGTCACAAAGAAGATGGCCGCCGTGCCGAAGTCGCTCATCAGCCCCAGCAGGCCGATGCACACGCCGGTGAGCACGATAAACAGCGCCAGGTTCCGGCGGCGGAACAGCCGTTCCAGCGTGGCGGAGCCTGCAAAAATATAGCAGATCTTGGCGATCTCCGAGGGCTGGAAGGATATACCGCCCAAGGTGACCCAGTTGGTCGCGCCGAATTTAGCCTTGCCCAGCACCAGCGTGATCCCCAACAGGCCGATGGCCCCGGCAGCCATGAGCCAGCGGCGCTTTTTCACCCGTTCCAGATCCCGCAGGAATAGCCCCAGCGCCAAAAACAGGCCCATGCCCAGAACGATGGCCAAAAGCTGCTTGGGAAGGCTCCCCGGTGCGCTGGAAGCCGTCACCGCAAGGGATAATGTTGAAAGATAAAAGGCGATGGTCTCCAACTCAAAGCCCACGCAGCGGCCCAGCCGCAGCGCGGCGGCGTAAAGCCACATGACCACCGTGAGGGTCAGGAAGCAGATGGGGATCACCGGGCTGGCCTTCTCCCCCGCCGCCAATGTTAACTGAATGGCGGTCAAGATCTGAAATACCGTCAGCCACAAAAAAGAGGGCCACATGGCGGCGGGCCGCTCCGCCTGCCGCTTCTTTTCCAGTTCTTCCCGCTCTCCAACCGTCTGCGGCAGAAACACCAGAGGCACGCCCCCCAGCGTCAGGGTATCCCCCAGCTTCAACGGGGCCTGCTCTGTCACAGGGGTCCCGTTGACGGCGGTGCCGCCCTTGGAGCCAAGATCATACACCGTCCAGGCTCCGTCCTCACCACGGCACAGCGCCGCATGCTGCCGGGAGATGCTGGGATAGTTCAGAATCGCATCGGCGGATTTACCCCGCCCCAGAATATTTTCCCAGTGGGTCAGGGGGATACTGCCGCCGCCGGGCAGGCTCAGTTGGGCCCAGACCTCCGGCGTGTGGGGGATCCGCAGCAGGGACCGGATGGCCCGCACCAGAATCAGCGCCGAAAGCACCGGAAACAGCAGCCGTGCAATGGCCGTGTACCAGCCGGTAATCAGAGGATGGGCACTCAGCCACAGGGACAGTGCAGAAAACAGTTCCTGCATCCCATTCCCTCCTTTCCGAAAAAACAGCTTCAGACCGAACCGGCGGAGTCTGTCTCCGTCAGCCGGAAATCAGGGTTATTATAGCATTATCCCAATAGCCTGTACACCCTTGCCGACGGAAAAACACAGTCTTTTGTTCTTTTTTCTGTTTTTCACTTGACCGTTTGTTAAAAATAGATTAAAATAATTATCCGTATGTACGAATATATGTCTACTCAGGGCGGGGACCGTTGTTTCCCGCCTTGATCTACCATCTATAAATAGGAAAGGCCGATCGATCATCATGAATCATCCATACAAAACAAGGGAAGGCGGCGCTACCGTCACCATCTTTGTCCCCTACGACTGCAAAAACCACTGCCCCTTCTGTATCAATAAGGAAGAATACGGGGACATGACCGGCTTCTCTCTGGAGAAGATTGTCCAGAGCATCCGCCGGATGGATGCCATCACCCCCAAATGCGATTTCGTCTTTACCGGCGGCGAGCCCTTTGCCGACATTGAAAAGCTCCAGATCATGCTGGATGAGATCCCCACTACCCACCGGGTGTTCATCAACACCACTCTGCCCGTCTCCAAATGCCAGACGGAGGAGGACATTCTGGCCTTCGCGGAGCGGAATAAGCACAAGATCACCTGCATCAATGTGTCCCGCCACATGCAGCACTATGTGGTGGAGTCCAATGACTCGCTGCTGACCCGGCTGCCGGTGCCCTTCCGGATCAACTGCGTTCTCTACAAGGATTATCCCAAGGAGAATCTGATCCCCTTCATTGAGCGCTTCCGCAAGCTTCCCGGCGCCAACATTCAGTTCCGCTTTGACTACACTGCCACCACTCCCGAAAACCTCTACGAGCCGGACAAGATCCTGCACGATCTGAAGGAGATTGCGGAATACACCGGTCTGGACGGCTGCCGGATGCGCTGCGGCTTCCACTTCGACTACAAGGGCATGGAGCTGACCTATCACAAGACCCTGCCCTACTCCACCATCGTGGAGACCGATCCCGCTGACGGCGTTACCTATGATATTCTCTATGACATCCTCATCAAGCAGACCGGCGAGATCCATTCCGACTGGACCGGCGTGGTGATGGACGTCCCCGCCTATGAGAAGGTTGTCTTTGAGCCCTATGACTTGAAATGGCTGGAGGGCGGCCCCCGCAAATAAGCTGACAACCCCCAGAAGCAATGCTTCTGGGGGTCTTTTTTCTCCCAATTCAGCTTTGTGCTCCTGGCAGTTCCGTCCTCTTGTTTTTCAGAGGATCTGAAAGAGAAACCCAAAGCGACACCGCATATCAGTTCTTCAAGCAACACCCCCAGACCGGAGTCTCCGGTCTGGGGGTGTCAGCGTGTCGAAAAAGTCTTTTCGCCCCGCTGAACAAGTTTTCAGAACTTTATAAAAGTTCTGAAAACTTAGGATTTCAATGGCGCAGGGAAACAGGCGAAGCGCCGCCGGTGGCGGATCAAGCGAGCCTGTTTCGAGGAAGGCTCCCAAACAGCGGATACTGCGTATCCGCTGTTTGGGCTGAGCCGACGGTGTATCCCTTCTTGGGTTTCCCGCGCACACTCTTCCTTACCGTCGCAGAGGATTTACCTCTTTGTCGATAATCTCAGCACCCCCAGACCGGAGACTCCGGTCTGGGGGTGTATCAGCTATATGATCTTGCGCGCTCTGTCTCAGTTTCGATTGAACAGATTGGCCGCCCACATACCGGCGTCTCCGAAGCCGCCGCTGGGGTCCTCCGGGGCCGGAGGCTCCGACGGGATCACGATACCACCGGTGGGGTCCTCGGGCAGGTTCGCGTCCCCGAAGCCGCCGCTGGGATCGTCGACCGACGGGCTGTAGTTGGGATCATTGGGATCATCAACGCCACCGCCGGGGTGATCCGGGTCCACCGGCGTCATGCCGGCATGGGCTGGACAGCCGATGACCTCCGGGTAGGTCTCTCCGCCACTTGCCGTAGGCGTGGGTTCCAAACCGATGGCCCGCTTCATCTCAATGAGATGGAACATGCTGTCGGGATTTTTGGCACTGTCGGTAGTGATGGAGCCAATGCGGACGCCCTCCCGGAAGTATTCCGTCCGCTCAAAGTCCAGCACACCCACCTGCTTAATGGCAGAGGAGGGACAGCTATCGGTGGCAACGCACTTACCCTCGGTGCAGTAATCCACAAAGGTGTGGAGATTGCAGCTCTCCGTGGGAGCCGTGCCTGCCGCCACCGTGACCTGAACCGCCCGGCTGCCCCGGATGTCGGAGAGACAGGCATCGGTGCAGCGCAGGCCGCTGTCGGCGCAGACCGTCACCTGCTCCAAGCCGCTGGCAGGCTTTGCAAAGCTCTTATTCTCCAGATGCTCATGGATCTTCTGCATGACCGGCTTCCACATGGTAATGGCCGGGTTGCCGGAGGCGGAGATCTTCTCATTGGTCTTGGGATAGCCCGTCCACACGGCGGCGCAGTAATAGGGGGTATATCCCACGAAATAGCGGGTCTTGGAGTTATCCGTGGTACCGGTCTTGCCCGCGATGGTCATGCCGCTGAACTTGGCGGAGGTACCGGTACCGGCGTTCACCACGCTGGTAAGCATCTGGTTCATGAAGTAGGCCGTGGTCTCCTTCATGGCCACATGGGTCTCGCCCTCGTTTTTCAGCACGGTCTCACCGTTGCTGTCCCGGACCTCGGTATACATCTTGGGCGAATTGTAAACGCCGCTGTTGGCAAAGGCAGAGAAGGCCGCTGCCATCTCCACAGTGCTCAGGCCATAGGTCAGACCACCCATAGCCAGCGGGGAAACGGCCATATCCTCCGGCACCAGGCTGAGGCCCAGCTTCTCCGTGGCGTAAGCGTAGGAATCCACCACGCCCAGCGCCTCCACGGTCTGAACGGCGATGGTGTTGATGGAACGCCGGACGCCCTCGCCGATCATGGTCCAGCCGGTGTAGGTATTGGGGGAGTTCTTAGGCCAGGGAGAATTGTTCATAAGCTCCACGGGGTAGTTATCAAAGGTGGTGGCCGGTGTCACAGCACCGGCGTCCAGCGCTGCGGAATACACCGTCAACGGCTTGATAGAAGAACCAACCTGATGCTTCTGGACCGCATAGTTGTCCACCAGATTCTGGGTCTTGGGGCCCATGGCGCCCACCATGCCCACGATGTTGCCGGTATAGGGGTCCATGATGGTGATACCGGATTGCAGTTGGTGGCCCTTGGCAGAGTGTACATTCAAATTGCTCAGATCTGCGTAGACATCCTCCGCGATCTTCTGGATATCCGGGTCCATGGTGCAATAGATCTGATAGCCGCTGTTGTTTACCAGCCGCTGAGCCGCTTCATAAGAGATGCTCTTGGCCTGGGCCAGATCTGTGGTCACATCCTTGATGAGCTGCTCCACGAACCAATTGTTGATCTCGATACCGTCGGTCTTGACCAGCTCGCTGGCGTCTCCGGAGGTATCTGTGAAGTTCAAAGGCTCCGCCTTGGCGGCTTCGCACTCCTCTTTTGTCAGATAGGGCTTGCCGGTATCGGGATTGATGACCTTAGACATCTTGTCCAGGATCAGTTCCTGGCGCTTCTTGTTCAACTGCCGGGGAGTGACGGTGGTGCCGTCCTTCCGGGTGTAGGTCCGTTCATACTTGGGGTTGTAGAGGGACGGGTTGTTGGTGATAGCGATGATACAGGCGCTCTCCGCCGCCGTCAGGTCCTTGGCGGACTTGCCGAAGTAGTATTCCGCTGCCGTTTCCACGCCGCCGCAGCCGCTGCCCAAATAGATCATATTCAGGTACAGCTCCAGAATCTGGCTTTTCGTGTTGTTCTTTTCAAATTCCAACGCCCGGAAGATCTCCTTGACCTTGCGGTTGATGGTATTCTGATTCTCACCGGTCATGTTTTTCAGCATCTGCTGGGTGATGGTGGAGCCGCCGTAGCTGTCGTTGCTGCCGGTGAGGGTCAGCAGCGTAGCGCCCAGGGTCCGCTTCCAGTCCACGCCGTGATGGCTGAAAAAGCGCTCGTCCTCAATGGACACCGCTGCCTGCCACAGATAGGGAGACATATCGTCGATGTCGATCAGGACACGGTTCTCCTGCCCGTGGACCTTCTGGAACTCCACCCACTGACCGCTCTCCTTGTCCTGATAATAGACCACGGAGCTCTGGGACATGGTGTAGTCCTCCGCCCGGACCTCCAGCGTCGGCAGCAGAGATGTATTCACATACTTCATGAAAATCCCCAGCAGCATGAGCGTTGTGCAGACGCCGATCAGGACCAGGGTAAAGACCGTCATCACAACGCCGCCCGCCACATGACCAGGCCGGACCTTCCGCCGTTTGCGGGAATGATCCGCCCCCTGGGGATGCGTGTTTCTTCTTTCCTCCAACTTGGAACCTCCTTTTGTGATCCTCAAGGCGGTCTCCCTTCAGGAAACCAACCCACAATACACCATTATCAAGTCCATTATATCATCCCCTGTCAACTGCGAAAATGTCGGATTCAACCGGCGAAAAGTTTCCGCTTCCATAGATTTTACCAAATTTTTCCGAAAATTTCTGTCACATAACTTTCGTACTTCGCTGCTTTTTCACGGTTTTCGCTCTTGCAATCATCGCTTTCTTCCGTTACAATAAGGGCAATCCTTCCCCGGAGGGACAGACAACACGAGAAAGGGTATACAAAGATGAGTGAAGATTTCGGCCCCACCTTTATTACCGTGACCGACGAGGACGGGAAAGAGCTGGTTTTGGAATTTGTAGACGCTCTGGAGTATAACGGCCAGATGTATCAGGCCTTCTTCCCCGCCGAGACCGAGGGGGAAAATGAGGACGATCCCGACAACGGTCTGGTGATCCTGAAGGTCATCCACGAGGATGGGGAGGATCTGCTCTCCACGCTGGACTCCGACGAGGAGCTGGAGGCGGTCTACGAGCAGTTCATGGAGCTGCTGTTTGACGAGGACGAGGAATAATTCCTCCGTTTCCACGCAGACTTTTAAGGAATACGTCATTCCGCGTGTCCTGCGGGGTGCGTGATAGATCTTTTTTTAACCCACATTTCGTTATTAGGGATGCACCTCTCAGGGTGTGGATCGCAGGCCTCCCGGCTGCCTTTCGCGGTTGGAAGTTGGAAGCGGTAAAGCATTCTGGAAGCAACCCACCTGTGCTTGAAGGTGCAGGTTATAACGAGGTCTACACGGCCGCCGCGGGACAGCTTTATATGACAAAAAGGACTGCTTTGCAGTCCTTTTTTCAGTTTATTTTCAGATATGTATCATACAATAAGCGTAGTTTTGCCCCGGATGGCATCAAACGTGATCTGGTACTTGCATATCGCGGCGCAATCCTTTATAATGACGGAGTATGTGACAAATCATGCGGCGCTGTGCCGCGCAACAACGTTTAAACTTGAGAGGATGGACAACAAATGAGCGCATCAAGAGAAAAAAAGCTCCGGCAGGATCAGACGGCCTCCGGCTATGTGGATCCTAAGGCAGAAAAGGAGCTGGAAAAAAAGAAGGCTGAAAAGCGCAGCAACGTTCTGTACAGCGTCATCGCCGTACTGTTCGTGCTGGTGGTGGCAGCCAGCTTCCTCTGGAGATCCAATGTGATCTCCCGCAACGCCACGGCCCTGACCATTGACGGCGAAACCTACAATGCCGCCGAGGTGAATTTCTATTATCAGAATGTTTACCGCGGCTTCCTGCAGAGCAATTCCTATTTCATCAGCTATCTGGGTCTGGACACCAACGCCTCCCTGAAGAGCCAGACGGTGAACGCCACCGCCGCTTCCATGATGGGCGTAGAGGAAGGTTCCTCCTGGCATGATTATATCATGGACAACACTGTCAAGCAGATGACCATGGTCCAGCGGGGTCTGAAGCAGGCACAGGAAGAGGGTTATCAGTTCCCCGCCAGCGTGCAGGAGCAGTATGAGGACTCCCTGAATTCCCTGAAGACCTCTGCGGAATCCACCGGCATGTCCGTGAAGGCATATCTCCAGAGAAATCTGGGTGCCATCATGACGGAGAAGGTCTACAACCAGCAGGTCCTGCGGATGCTGCAGTATCAGGCATACGCCCAGAGCTATTCCGACAGCCTGACCTACACCGACGCGGAGCTGGAAGCCGCCTATCAGGCAGATCCCAAGGCCTATGACAAGGCCGCTTGGGAGTATGTGGTCGTCAGCGGCGCTGCCGATTCCACCACGGATGCCGACGGCAACACCGTTCAGGCCACCGATGAGGAGCAGGCTGCTGCCAAGGAGGCCGCCAAGGCCACCGCAGAAGAGATCCTGGCCGCTTACAACAGCGGAAAGTCTCTGGAATCCATTGCCGGCAATTATGAAAAGGCCACCTATTACAACACCACCGACGCCACTTATTATGACGGCGTTGTGGGTAACTGGCTCTTTGACGATGCCCGCAAGGACGGTGACACGGAGATTCTGGAAGTTGGAACCAACTATTATGTCGGTCTGTTCCACAGCCGCGGCCGCGAGGAATACAAGACCGTGGACATCCGTCACATCCTCATCACCCCCGAAACCGGCACCAAGGCTCAGGGCGACGAGGGCTATGAGGACGAACAGACCCAGCTGAAGGCCGCCGCCCGCACCAAGGCCGAGGAAATTCTGGCCCAGTGGAAGTCCGGCGAGGCCACCGAGGATTCCTTCGCCCAGCTGGCTCTGGAAAATTCCGCCGACGGCTCCAAGTATGACGGCGGTCTCTACACCCGCGTCACCAAGGGCTGGGCCGTGGAGGAGTTCAATGACTGGTGCTTCGACGCTTCCCGCAAGGATGGTGACACCGGTATCGTGGACACCACCTACGGTTCTCATGTGATGTACTTCGTGGGCTACGATCTGCCCGCTTGGGCGGCATCCGTCACCTCCGATCTGCAGGAGAAGGCAGCTTCCGAGTGGAGCACCGCCCTGTCCGAAAACGCCGATGTGCAGCAGAGCGACTTCGGCATGAAGTTTGTGGGTTAAAACACAGTCATCGGCCCACTATTCCCGAAACAAAGGGCCGGCTTTTCAGCCGGCCCTTTTTGATCTTTACTTTTGAAATTCGGAGCGTTTTATGGACGAGCGTTTTTTGCGAAATGAAATGTTGTGGGGCAAGGACGGGCAGGCTCGCCTGACCGCCGCCCACGTCATCGTGTTCGGACTGGGCGGCGTGGGCAGCTACGTGGCAGAGTGTCTGGCCCGGGCCGGTGTGGGTGAGCTGACGCTGGTGGACAGCGACACCGTGGCTCTCTCCAATCTGAACCGTCAGCTGGAGGCGCTGAACTCCACCGTGGGGCTTCCCAAGGCAGAGGCCGTGGCCCGGCGGGTCCGGGATATCAACCCCTATGCGGTCCTGCATCCCATGGAGGCCCTGTACAATGCCGACAACCGGGAACAGTTCTTCCCTGCAGGCTGCAGGTATGACTATATTGTGGACGCCATTGATCTGGTGAGCTGCAAGCTGGATCTGGCGGAGACCGCCCGGCGGCTGGGCGTCCCCCTCATCATGGCATTGGGTACCGGCAACAAGCTGGACCCCTCTCTGCTGCGGCTGGCGGATATTTCGGAGACCTACGGCTGCCCGCTGGCCCGGGTCATGCGGAAGGAGCTGCGGAACCGGGGCATCCTCCACCAGACGGTGGTCTTTTCCCCGGAACAGCCTGCGCCTACCCAGCAGCTGGAGGCTCCCCCGCCGGGACGGCGGAGCGTTCCCGCCAGTAACCCTTGGGTTCCCGCCACTGCCGGACTGCTGATGGGAAGCAAGGTAGTCCGTGACCTTATCGCCCAAAAGGAGGCGTAATGTATGCTGACCGGAACGATCATCAATTCTCTGACTATTCTGGCCGGGTCCGCTGTGGGGCTCGTCCTCCGGGCCGTCACCCGCCGTTCCTCCAAGGAGGTCTCCGCCGACGGTCTCGGCGGTCGGCTCCAGACCATCATCATGCAGGGCATGGCCCTGTGCGTTCTGTATATCGGCGTCAGCGGATGTCTCAAGGGGCAGAACACTCTGACCGCCATCCTCTCCATCGCTCTGGGGGCCATTATCGGAGAGCTGCTGGATCTGGACCGCCGGATGCGGTCCCTGGGAGATTGGGTCCAGACCCGGACCGCCCGGCTGATCCACACGGAGGATGGCGCGCCCAGCATCTCCGACGGGTTCATCACCGCTTCCCTGCTGTTCTGCGTGGGGGCCATGGCCATCGTAGGCGCTCTGGAAAACGGCCTTACCGGAAGCTATGACACTCTGAAAGCCAAATCTATCATCGACGGTATCAGCTCCATCGTGTTCGCCTCCTCCTTGGGAGTCGGCGTGGCGTTTTCCGCCGGGGCCATTTTTCTCTATCAGGGGGCCATTTCCCTTTTGGCGGGGCTGCTGTCCCCCCTGCTGGGGGACGCCGTAATCGCGGAGATGACCTGTGTCGGCTCTCTGCTGATCGTGGCCCTGAGTCTGAATATGCTGAACGTCACCAAAATCAAGGTCATGAACCTTGTCCCGGCTATCTTTCTGCCGATTTTGCTGTGCCGGTTTATGTAAACCTCGTGCAAAAGGGACGCCATCTTTGCAGATGGCGCCCCCCAGCGTGTCGAAAAAGTCTTTTCTCCCCGCTGAGCCAGTTTTTAGAACTTTATAAAAGTTCTGAAAACTTAGGATTTCAATGGCGCAGGGAAATAGGCGAAGCGCCGCCGGTGGCGGATCAAGCGAGCTTGTTTCGAGGAA
>OJUG01002036.1_pt1 | contig 22958 bp, 19 predicted proteins | sample 1599841 | NCBI WGS metagenome assembly OJUG01 (sample SAMN04168659, study PRJEB22393) | human gut metagenome | biome: human gut microbiome; feature: stool | host: Homo sapiens | collected 2014-05-12 | reverse complement strand
CTGGCAGGTACAATTCCAGCCATACCTACTACCATTGTCAATGATAAAGCAACGGCAGTAAACTTTTTGAATAAATTCTTTCTCATTTATACATCCTCCTAAAAAAATTCATTACTTACAGTATACTCTTTTTAACTGTCTTTTTCAATACCAAGATGGTCATACGCAAATGTTGTTGCCACCCTTCCTCTAGGTGTTCTTTGAATAAAACCATTTTGGATAAGATAAGGCTCATATACATCCTCTAATGTGCCCGAATCCTCACCTAATGCAGCAGCTAAAGTATCAATTCCAACAGGACCACCCTGAAACTTGTAAATAATTGTATCAAGGATACTTCTATCTCCTTTATCAAGCCCCATTTTGTCAACTTCAAGCATATCCAGTGCCTCACATGCCACATCATATGTTATAACACCATCGTATTTGACCTGTGCATAATCTCTTACTCTTTTAAGCAATCTGTTTGCAAGTCTTGGTGTTCCACGTGATCTTCTTGCCATTTCGACTGCACCTTTATCATCAGTTTTTACTCCTAATAAATTTGATGACCTTAATATAATCTGCTTTAATTCATCCACGTTATAAAACTCTAATTTGTTAATTACACCAAATCTGTCACGAAGCGGTGCTGTTAAAAGTCCTGCTCTTGTAGTTGCTCCAACCAGAGTAAAAGGTGGTAAATCAAGTCTGATTGACCTTGCCGTCTGACCTTTTCCAATCATAATATCGATGGAATAATCTTCCATTGCAGGATAAAGAACCTCTTCCACCTGTCTGTTTAATCTATGTATTTCATCAATAAATAAAATATCATTTTCAGATAAATTGTTTAATATTGCCGCCATTTCTCCAGGCTTTTCAATGGCCGGACCTGATGTAATTTTGATATTTACACCCATTTCATTTGCAATAATTGTAGAAAGCGTTGTTTTACCAAGTCCCGGAGGTCCATAAAAAAGCACATGGTCAAGTGGCTCATTTCTTGACTTTGCCGCCTCTATAAAAATCTTAAGATTTTCTTTTGCTTTTGTCTGTCCAACATAATCCTGTAACATAGAAGGCCTGAGACCTTTTTCAACAACAATATCTTCTGATGCCATTTCTGTTTGTATAATTCTTTTATTCATGTTTCATTCCTTGTTTTATTTTCTGTTTTAAACTTCTTATATTTTTTAATACTCTGCTGTAAAAAAACTATATTATTTTTTAATACTCTGCTGTAAAAAATTTTATATTATATTTTTTAAAGCTAATTTTAATATATCTTCCACATCCATATTCTCATCAACTGATATTTTCTTTACTGCATTGAAGGATTCTGTTTTTGAATATCCAAGAGCAATAAGTGCATCAATTGCATCTGACTGTATTGAGTTGTCAGAAGAAATAGCTTCACTTGATACTTCAAGCATTTCTTCCAAATCTATCTTGTCTTTTAACTCTATAATAATACGTTGAGCAGTTTTTGCTCCTATTCCCTGGGCTTTTGAAATAGCCTTTGCATCTCCTGAAATAATTGCCATCTGTAAATTATTTTCAGGAAGAGCTGATAATATTGCAAGTCCGCCTTTTGGACCAACACCACTAACAGAGATAAGTTTTTTAAACATCTCAAGTTCATTTTTGGACAGAAATCCAAAAAGCTGCATGGCATCCTCTTTTACATGTAAATATGTATAAATCTTTATTTCTTCTCCCTGTCCCAAAGCCTCTGTAGCACTTTGACTCATCAATACATTGTAGCCCATATTATTGTTTTCTATAATAACTTTGTCATGCTCCACCGTATCAATAACGCCCTTTATATATGAAATCATATAAGTTTCTCCTATAAATTTTAATTACGGGCAGACAGAACAAACGTTTACCCTTTCTATATAATAACATAGTTTACTGTTTTTGCAAGTAAAAAGGCTATTATTATACACCAATACATAATTTATTTACTTGTACATTTTTTAGTTTCATATTATTATTTTATTCTGTAAGTACATTAGTATTTTTACTATGATCTGTCAGCCATAATCATAAATTTATACAAAATTAGAAAGGTGAAATCATGTCAAAAAAATATTTATTTTTAATTATATGTATTTTTTCCATAACACTGCTATTTGGATGTTCAAAGAATGAAACAAACACATCTCCAAGAACATATACACATTTCTCTTTTGATACTGTTTGTAACATTACTATTTATGGAAATAAAACTGACACTGAACAAAATATTATAAATGATATCTTTAAGAAAATGGATTACTACGATAATTTATTTGATAAATACGATAAAGATAGTGAAACTTCAAAAATAAATAATGCAAAATCTTATGTTGTCGTAAATGATGACACTTTGAATATTATAAAGAAAAGTCTGTATTATTCAAAAATATCTAATGGTGCTTTTGATATTACAATTTCACCTGTTACTGATTTATGGGACATAAAAAACAGAAAAACTGTTCCTGCAGAAAATAAAATTAGAGATACATTGTCCTTTGTTAATTATAAAAACATAAAAATTAAAGACAAACAGATAAAGATTAATAAAAACTGTGAAAGTATAGATTTAGGTGGTATTGCCAAAGGCTATGTAGCAGATAAAGTTAAAAATATACTATCAAAAAACGGAATCAAAAATGCCATTATAAATCTTGGTGGCAATATTTTAACTATGGGAAACAATAAGGGTAACTCTTTTGTTATAGGTATTCAAAAACCTTTTGCTGATGATGTTAACGATTATTCTGCAACTATTCCTGTAAAAGATAAATCTATTGTCACTTCAGGTATTTATGAACGCTACTTCAAGCAAAACGGTAAAATCTATCACCATATATTAGACCCCAAAACAGGTTATCCTGTGGAAAATAATCTTCTTTCGGTAACAATTATTTCTGATGATTCAACTACAGGTGACGCACTTAGTACTACTACTTTTGTACTAGGTCAAAAAAAAGGAATGAAATTAATAGATTCCTTGGATAATGTTTATGCTGTTTTCATTACAAAAGACTACAAATTACATTTATCCAAAGGATTATCTATTAATAAACAAAATGAAATATCGATAAAATAAATCATTTATTATATTATTTGTTATTTATTAATACATGACATATTATTTTTTTAATCTGTTATTAGTATTTTTTGTTTATTAACTTTCATTTATTATTGATATTTTTATTAATCTTTTTGTTTTTTATTGAAACTCTGAAAAATCTATGCATAAACTGTTTAAAGTCAAAAGGATAAAGTGGATATATATAACTGGTTCTGGCAATTGTTCTATTAAGTACAATTGTCAATGATGACAATATTCCACCTGCAATAAGCCCCCACAAATTAAATAATTGTGTCAGTGTTAAAATCAGCAACCTTAAAAATTTTATTGAATATGCCAGTTCATAATTTTCATGGGTGAAATTGGCTATTGCTACTACCGCCATATACAACATTGTTTGCTGGTTAAACCAACCTGTATTTACAGCAAACTCCCCAATAATTATTGCAGCAATCAAACTTAATGGGGTGTTTAATGTGTTGGGAGTATTAATGGCAGCTAATTTCAGGCCGTCCACTGCCAGTTCCAAAATCAAAAGTTGCCAAAATATAGGTACATTCTGATAATCCATTATCTTTGTAAAAGAAAGCCAGTCCGGCACCATATCAATATTGTTTGTATAAAGTAAAAACAACGGAGTAAGAAATAATGACATTATTGTTATTACAGTACGTGCCAGTCTTAAATATGTTCCTGTAATCGGTGGAAAATAATAATCATCTGCCTCTTCTATTACATCGAAAATTGTAGTAGGAAGTAACATTGCAGCAGGTGAATTATCAACCAAAATACAAATTTGACCTTCTAATATTTCAGCTGCCACTGTATCCGGCCTTTCTGTATATCTGAATTTTGGAAAGGGATTAAACCAATGTCCTTTGTGAAGGCACTCTGACAAACTTTCCTGATTCATTGGAAGAGCGTCTATTTCAATTGTTTTTATCTGTTTTTTTATATAATTTAAAAGTTTCTTATCAGCCCGTCCTTTTATATAACAAATTGCCACGTCTGTTCTAGATGATTTTCCAACTCTTAGCACTTCACACATATATTCCGGATCACGTATTCTTCGTCTGATTAATGCTGTATTCATTAATAATGTTTCTACAAAGCCATCTCTAGAGCCTCTTAGTACTTTATATTTTTCAGGTTCTTCAACATTTCTTGCAGGATAACTTCTTACATCAATAAGCATGGCTTTGCTGTATCCATCTACAATAAGACACACTACTCCTGATAAAAGATTAGTTAAAACATCATACTTTTCATCAAACAAATTAACCTGTATATATGGAATTTTGTTGTTTGCAAATTCTTCTACATTATCAGGAAGTTTTTCATCCCTTAGTTTGCATAAAAATTCCTGTACTTTTTGAATTGTTTCGTTTTCACAAAAACCGTTTATATAGTACATCACAGCTTTTTTGTCGATTATGTCAAACTCTCTTTTTAAAACATCAAAACTTTCACCTATATAAAGCATATTATCAAGTTTTTCTATATTTTTGTTAATATCTGACTCTATAAATTTTTCCATAAAAATACCTCACACATTTTAGTGTGAGGTATTAATACGTTTTATATACATTTTATATACATTTTTTATACAGTTTTAATAATTTTCTTTGGACATTTTTCTACACAAATGCCACATTTCTTACATTTATCCTGATTGATTTCGGCAATATTATATTCAAAATCTATTGCTTCAAAAGGACAATTTTTTGCACAAAGACCACATCCGATACATCCAACTGAACATGCCTGCATAACGTCTTTTCCTTTATCTTTTGAACTACATGTAACTGCATATTTTGCATCATATGGAATAATGGAAATTAAATGTTTTGGACATGCTTCAACACATTTTCCACAAGCCTTACATTTGTCCTTATCTACAACTGCTTTTCCATTAACTACATGTATGGCATCAAACTCACATGCCTTAACGCATGAGCCAAGTCCTAAGCAACCATAACTGCATGCCTTTGCTCCACCACCGGGAATATTGGCAGCATCTTCACATGACATATTGCCATAATAATTATATTTATTTTTTGTCTTATCACATTCTCCTGAACAGGCAACAAATGCGACTTTTTTTACAACATTTGCTTCTACGCCTACAATTTCTGCAATTTTAGCAGCCACTTCTGCTCCACCTACAGGACATGCACCAGGGTCTGCCTCACCTTTTGCAATGGCAGCAGCAAGTCCGTCACATCCCGGATATCCACATCCACCACAGTTGTTTCCCGGAAGTTCTTCCCTAACTGCCGCTTCGGTTTCATTTACTTCAACTGATAAAAACTTACCTGCAATACCTAAAATAATACCAATTAATAAACCAACGCCACCTACAATTAATACAGCTAAAAGTATGCCTTTTGCTGTGGCACCAAATGCTAATATTTCCATGTTTTACCTCCTTAAATAACGCCGGTAAAACCGGTAAATGCAATTGCCATAAGTCCTGCAGCCAAAAGTACCATTGGAGTACCCTGAAACGGCTTTGGAACGTTGTTATTTTCTGATTTTTCACGAATTCCAGCCAAAATGACAATTGAAATTAAAAAGCCAACAGATGTTCCAAGGGAACATGCAATACTTTCTGCAAAACTATATCCATTATCAATATTTGAAATTGCTACACCAAGTACGGCACAGTTTGTTGTAATCAATGGAAGATAAACTCCAAGGGCCTGATACAAAGGTTTTATAAACTTTTTAAGTATCATTTCAACAAGCTGTACTAATGCTGCAATAACCAAAATAAATACAATAGTCTGTAAATATTCTAAACCAAGAGGAACAAGTAATGCATAGTAAAGTCCATAAGTTACTGCTGACGCAATTAAAATTACAAATATAACAGCAGCTCCCATTCCTGCAGCAGTATCTGTTTTCTTTGATACACCGATAAAAGGACATAAGCCTAAAAACTGACTAAGTACAACGTTATTTACAAGTGCAGCTGCAACTGCAATTAACAAACAATTAACCATCTACTTATCCTCCTTTTCTTTTTTATCACATGAATCAAACTGAGCACATCCACTACATCCTGAACAATCTTCACAATGCAACTTTCTTGGCTCTTTACCTTTTCTAAGTCTTACATAATTCTGTATTGCAATAAGAAATGCCAATACAAAGAACGCTCCCGGAGCCATAACGAATATACCAATACCATCCCAATGTGGAATGTTTATACCTAAAATTGTTCCTGCTCCTAATAACTCTCTAAATCCACCCAGTAATGATAATGCAATGGTAAATCCAAGTCCCATACCAACACCATCAAAAATCGAAGGTATAACCGGATTTTTCGAAGCATAACTTTCAGCTCTACCAAGAATAATACAGTTTACAACAATAAGCGGAATGTAAATTCCAAGAGCATCATTAAGTGATGGCAAATATGCTTCAAGTAAAAACTGTAATATTGTAACAAAGCTGGCTACTACTACAATGTATGCCGGCACTCTTACTTCATTTGGAATAATATTTCTAAGTAATGAAATAACCATGTTTGACAATACAAGTACAGCCATTGTACTAAGTCCCATGCCTGCACCGTTTGTTAAACTTGATGTAACGGCAAGTGTAGGACACATACCAAGTACAAGTACAAATGTAGGATTTTCTTTTATAATACCATTATATAAACGTTCAACTATTTTTCCCATTATTTTGCACCTCCTGTTATATATTTAACACAACAGATAGCCGCATTAACTCCATGAGTAACTGCATTTGATGTAATTGTTGCACTACTTATGGCATTAACCTCATTGTCAGCCGATGCTCCGTTTTTTGTGTACGTAAAATAATCAACTTTTTTGTTATTATACTGATTCTTAAAATTGTCATCTCCTGCTTTCATACCAAGTCCCGGAGTTTCTGACAATGTTAAAAATGAAATGCCGTTGACTGTTCCGTCTGTTTTTATACCAACAGTCATAGTAAGTGAACCACCATAGGCTTCATTATCAGTAACAGTAATAATATATCCTAAATCATTTCCTGATTTGTCTTTTGCAAGAACTGCCTCATCAATAGTTGCATTAAATTCTTTAATAGTAGATATATTATTGTCTTTTTCTATTTGAGCAATGTTTTTCTTTATGTAAGAAGCACATCCTGAATCAATTTTTACATTTTCAAAACTATCCATGCCATTCATAACTGATTCATATGCTGCAAGTTTTGTTTTTTCTTCCTGAGTCTTTCTTGCATCTGATGTAACATTGTATACAAATCCAAGTCCTACTCCTGCAACCAATGTGATTACAAATAATATAATTGTATTTTTTATAATTTTATTCATATTATTTGCCTCCTTTCTGCTTTACAATACCGAAAGCTTTAGGAATAGTCCATTTTTCAATAAGTGGAACTAAAAGGTTACAGAATATAATGGCATAACTTACACCTTCTGCCGTATTTCCAAATGTTCTAAATATGGCTGTAAGAAGTCCTAAGCAAATACCAAATATATACCTTCCTGTTTTTGTTATTGGAGACGTTGCATAATCTGTTGCCATAAAGAAAGCACCAAAGATTAATCCACCACCACACAAATGCATTGCAAGGAAGTTTATGTCTGTACTCTTATTAAACAACATTATACAAATTGCAAAAACAACTATATATGTAAGTGGAATACGCAAGTCAATAATCTTTCTTACTGTTAAATATATTGCACCTATAAGAAGGGCAATAATACTTGTTTCACCAATTGTACCTGCATGATTTCCAATAAACATGTCAAGTAATGATGATGAACTTTCACCTACATTTTTTAAAGCTGTAAGTGGTGTTGCTGACGTAGCCGCATCTACTCCTTTTACTCCTGTAGGATAAAATGCTGTCATGTTTCCTGCAAAACTTAACATAAGAAAACATCTTGCGCCAAGGGCAGGATTCATAAAATTCTGTCCTAAGCCACCGAATAACTGCTTTACTATAATAATGGCAAATACGCCACCTAAAGCAGCTTTCCAAAACGGAAAAGTAACAGGAAGATTCAATGCTAAAATCATACCTGTAACTACAGCACTTAAGTCAAATATTGTAACCTGACTGTCTGTAATTTTGTCATAAATATATTCTGCCGCAACACATGTAATTACTGTAAGTAAAATAAGACATACAGCACGAACACCATAATTTACTCCAAATAAATGAGCATTATTATAAATTCCAAAAATTGTAGCCGGTAGTAAAGCTATAATTACATCTCTCATAATTGACTGTGTTGTAACTTTAGCCTTTACATGAGGGCTTGATGATACATTATACATTTTTCTCACACTTACCCTTTCCTACGTGCTGCCTGCACTTTTCTTTTCATTGTTCTAACTGACTGTGTAATATTTCTGTTTGCAGGGCAGTTAAAATTACATGTACCACATTCTATACATTCCATGCCATGCATCTTTACAAAACTTTCCATATCATTTGCATCAGCAGCATGAGCAAGTTTTGCACAAATAAGACCTTCAGGACAAACCATTGCACACTTGCCACAGTTTAAGCAATTGGTAACTGTACTGTGAGCTATTTCATCATGCTTAAATGCAAGTAATGCTGATGAGCCTTTAATAACAGGAACATTTAAATCAAACATTGCCTGCCCCATCATTGGACCGCCTGACAATACTTTTTCACAGTTTTCATCAATACCACCTGCTTCTTTAACAACAGTTTCATGTGATGTACCAAATGGTACTTCAAGGTTGCATGGATTTTTAATCCCATCGCCTGAAACTGTAACAATACGTTCTGTTAAAGGCTTTCCAAGTTTAACGGCACGATATACGTTATAAACTGTATCTACATTGTCAACAATACATCCTGCATCAGCCGGAAGCATTGAAGAATTTATTTTTCTTTTTGTAACTGCATAAATAATATGACGTTCTGAACCCTGAGGATATTTTGTCTTTAATGTGGCAACACTTATTTTGTCTTCTTTTTCAGTTAACTTTGTAAGATTGTCAATAACATCCTTTTTGTTATTTTCCACTGCAATAACCCCAACAGCATTGTCAAATAACTGAAGAATGATTTTAAGTCCTTCTATTACCTCATTTGGACTTTCCATCAGTCTTCTATAGTCAGAAGTAATATAAGGCTCACATTCAGCAGCATTTACAATAACATAATCAATTGCATTTTCATCCTTTGGTGTAAGTTTTACATGAGTTGGAAAACATGCTCCTCCAAGCCCAACTACACCACATTCCTTTACAGCCTCTCTTATGTACTCTTTTGTCCATGGCTGTGGTTGTGGATGATATTCTACTTCTTCATATAAATCATCATTTTCAATAATAACTGATAAAACTTTGCTTCCGTTTGGCACTAACCTTTTTTCTATCTTCTTCACAGTGCCGGAAACAGATGAGTGAATGTTTGCTGATACAAAACCTGAAGCCTTTGCAATAAGCTGTCCCTTAAGTACATGCTCATTAACTTCAACCGTTGGTACTGCCGGTGCACCAATATGCTGTGCAAGGGGAATAACCACTTCACCATCCGGTTTGATTTTTCTAACAGCTACATCTTTTGAAAGTTCTTTTCCATCATAGGGATGAACTCCACCTTTAAATGTTAGAATAGACATATTTTTACCTCTCTTAATCCTATGGTTTTATGTCTGTCTGAATGAATTTATAAGGGAAAAATTCTTCAAACAAAACATAAGGCTGAAAGAAACTTTCAGCCCCATTGCTTTTATGAATATAATAATACTTTTTTATTAAATGTTCAATGTTTTATCGCACAAAAATATGTACACTTTATACAATTATTCTACAATGTCAAATTCTCCACTAATATACCTACTTTCTGTTATATCTTCGTAATGTGAGTATCTATAATGTCCCGGTTTTAAATTCTCAATAAACACATAAGAACTTCCAGCTTCTTTGTTGATATTAATTGTGAACTCACAACTTTCATTTGATTCTAAAAATATTAAAGGTTCTATTGCACAATACTCTTTTATTTGAATCTGTTCCCACACACCATTTTCTAATTTTTCTAATTTTCCGAAATGATACGTTAATCTTAATGAAACCTTTGAATTGTTAGTAACCTTTAATTCTAATTTCATATCATCATTAATCTTTATTGGATTGTTAACTATTTCTAATTGATTTTCTTTTACAGGAGAAATTATAGTCTCATTCGGTATTGCAGTAGTTGTTTCTTCTGTAACTGTTGTATGTGCTTTTTTATCAATATTATTTACAGGCTCTTTCTTTTTTTGTTTCACATTAATATTTACCACATATTTTCGATGCTTATAAATCGCAATGATTTTTGTTTTTCCCTTGTTTTTTCCTTTAACTTTAATGGAATTATTATATTTACCCTTTATTTTTATAATTCTAACAATTTTCCTGTTTCTAACTTTCCACTTTACTTTTCCTTTAACATTTTTCAACTTTATAACTTTTGTTTTATTTTTATAAATTAAAACTTTCTTCTTTTCTAATCTCGGTCTGCTTTTTGCATATGTATTTGTGCTTATATTCGAGAATAATAACATAATACATATAAACACAATTAATGTTGATTTTTTATTCATAAATAAACTCCTTTCCCAAAATACTTTTTATAAGATAGTATCTTCATTATCTATAAATAACAAATTTATATAATGCTCATTTATGTTATTTATTAAAATCAATTTTTCTTTGATTTTTAACAAATTCATACATAATTGACTTATACCTTGTAGAAACATTATAAGTTGATGCCCCAGCTACATGCACACCCCAAGCAATAAACTCTTCATCAAAGACAACACCTCCACTCTCGCCAGGCAAAGTACTCGCATTATATCTATAACAATTATCGTTTTCTCCAATGATTGTTCCTATATCTTTATGTAAAACATATGCTGTTTCCTGGCTCTCCTTATACAAAGTGTGTCCTGCTACAATTATCTGCTGATTCATAATTACCATGAGATTTATAATATACTCTTATTTTATCCAGCCATTCATGATCCTTAACAAGACAATGTGCTGCTGTTACAACAGTATTTGGACCAACCATATATCCTGAACCATAAATTGGGTATTCAATATTACCACTTTCTTTAATCTTCGGTTCTCCTACTAATTGTACGACAGCGCTATATGGATATATGGTTGAATCTGCATTATCTAATTTGCCACCAGGTAAAATTGCATATGTATCCCCATTGTCAATTATATACGGTGTTTCCCTTTGCTCTCCTACAATACTTTAAATAAGTTTGTTATGTCCAATTCATGAAGTGTATTTTCTTTTCCACTACATTTTACAGTTGCAACAACGTTTCCTATTTCAGGTTGCGTATTCCATGTAACATTATCTGCCTACCATTTTTCATTTACGTTTCTAATCTCAATTGTTCCCGCATCGTACTGGGATTCTCCCTCTGTAAATGACAAAGTAACCTTTTTTATAAACTTATTATTCCAATCAATATTGTCTCCCACATACGGACTTCCTTTTATCAAGCGACTTGTATCTAACTTAAAACAAAATTAAGACTTTATCTTCAAAAAAACACTATTAAAATATATTTTATTGTCAATGTACTCACTTATATTTTCACGATCACTATTTACTTACAATTTAACATATAATATACATCCATTCAATACGCACATAAAAAAAGACTTACATTAATTCATTAAATAATTAACGTAAGCCTTAATTTTTATGAATCTGTCATCTGACTTTATAATTAAATACAAAACTACAACAGTTATATTTCAGTTATTTTTTAATTTTAATAGTTTTACATCTGCCATAAACTTTCTTTTTATTTGCAAGTTTATATGCCCTTATTTTAAATGTGTATTTATATTTCTTTTTCAAATAATATTTTGTTTTCTTATTTGATTTAAGAACAACAGTCTTATATTTCTTTGACTTGCCTGTCTTTTTGAATTTTACAACATAACCTGTGCTGTATGTATTTTTCTTCCATGTTATACGGATTTTTTTCTTTAACTTTTTAACTTTTACTTTTTTAACAGTTAATTTTTTCTTTGATACATTGGCATTTTTGTCGGTTGTTGTTTGTGATGCTTTATCAACTGATGTTGTTTCTGTTGCTGAAATATCAGTTGTAGCAGCCTGTGTTGTTGTCGCTTCTGAAGTTGTTGGTGCTTCAGTAGTAGTTGTTGGTTCTTCACCTTTTTCACCTATTACATTAAGAGAGACTGTTACAGTCTGGTTTGCAAGTTTTGCAAACTTAGGTCCATATACTTCATCATCAGCGTATCTCTTTGCATAATTTTCATATACTTCATGAGAAATAACTGCTCCAACCTGAACCTTTTTATTATATTCAGGCTTTGCTACTCTAAGTGTCTCATCATCAATAATATTCACATCTGAAGACATCCAATATCTCTGATTGTCCGGAATCACTTCTTCAGGATTATGAATTTTTACTAAAATACCATTGTTGTTTGGTCTGTCAACATATGATGAAGCATAAACTGTTCCATCTGCCTTTTCAAAAATTCCATAAAATGTCTTTAAGTCACTTACAATATTATCTTTGTCAGTATTTTCATTTTTGATAAATTCAAAGAAATTGTTTTTTGCATTTTCCATAAAATTAATTGCATTATCAATTTCCTTATCTGTCAGTGGTACTACAGTAAGTTTTACACTTGTTGAAGCCTTAATATTTGGATTTTCCTTGTTTGTAACTGTAATATTAAGAGTAACATCTTTTGAATCCTGTCCTGGTAATGGTCTGTATGTATATGTTCTGTAGCCATATATTTCCATGACAGATGTGTCACTGCTTTCTACATCAAAACTATAGTATTTACCATCAAGTCCAAGATTTTTTGGGATTGCCAACTGTATGTCATCCTTTACATTGTTAAAATCAAGAGTTTCACCTGTAGTAAAATCAGACATATTGTTTTGGTATGATGCAAGTTTTTCTTCAAGCTTTTTACTTTCTTCTTTTATTTCATCATATGCCGGCACTTTTACTTTTATATCTTTAGTAACTGTTTCAGTAAATGCTGATGATTCACTACTATCATTAAATCTTTCAAATGTAAAAGTTGCTGTAATTGTTACTTCTTTGTCAGTAGTCTGTCTATATACAGATCCTTTATAGTACATATTTTCAAAATTACTATCCCAATCTGCACTATTTGAAATTGAAATAACATTTGTATCACTTGATGTGTATGTAGTTTTTACCCATTTGCAAGTAGTGCTTTTATCATTATATGTTACTATTGGGTAATTTGGTAACTGTAAGTTTGAAACAACTTCGTCTAAACTACTATTGTCACCTAATATTTGGTTATCCTGATAATTTGCTGCTACTGTTTTTAAATCATCAGCCACTTTATCCAAATCCCATCTAAGCTGAACACATGATGGTGTATATTCTACAGTTACATTGTTAAGAGTAAGATTAAATACCACGTCAACATTTTCAAAATTCATGTTACTTGCAGGATTTTCAAACATGTTTTTATAGTAGTAATTTAATGTTCCATCCTTTTCTACAAAAGTTTTGTCATCTGTAAATCTGTTTTCAACAGACTTAATTGAAACTTTTATACCTTTATCTTTATATTCTTCTTTTTCATCTATAATATTTTGAATATATTCAACTATATTTTTTGTTTCATTAAATTTTGGTCTTATAACACCACTAGGTAATGTTTTTACCAAAGTTTCAAGTGTGGCTGTATCTTCTTCGTCAGTGTTTTTATTAGAATCTGTCTGCCACTTTAAAATTGGATAATCTGTTCCCTGCTTAGTTGTATATGCTTCTCCAAGCTTGCTATCCAATGTTTTTAATTCATCTGCTGTAACAACAGATACACCGGATACGTCAACGCTGTTTCCAAATCCATAAATGTTTTCGTGTGTGTTTTCTAAATAATAAACATTTGTTGAATTAGTAGTTTTTGTCATAAAACCATATATACTTCCAACCTGACCTGATCCTGTAATAACTCCTGAGTTATAGCAATTTGTAATATCACTTGTGTATGCAGATGTGGTATTTGCATATCCTGCTATTCCACCTACTCTTTGTGCAGATGTAAGTGTTGTTGAAATATCTGCTGTGTTATAACAGTTTTCAATATCAGTTTTTTTCTGAATCTGACCTGTTATTCCTCCACAATTTTTTACTTTTCCTGAAATAGAGCCTGACGCATAACAATTTTTAATTGTACTTGTCTCAGAATATCCTGTAATTTCGCCAATGTTTGACGCTGTAATGTCAGTAAATTTTATATCAACCTCTGCTCCACAGTTTTCAATTGTTGAATTTACCATTTTGGGAGTAATACCTGCAACCCAACCTCTTTTAGAAGTAATCTTTCCTTTTACAACAAGATTTTTAATTGTGGCACCACTTATGCTACCAATAAATCCCTGATAAGTTTTTTCAGCATTAATATCAAGTGTAACAGTATGACCTTTTCCATCAAAGGTTCCTGTAAATACGTCCGGATATATTTCATCTGTCTGACCTATTGTTGTTGTAACATTTTCAATGTCAGCGTCAAGTTCATACTGACCGTCCAACGGATAATTTTCATCCTTTCCTATTAATGCCAATTGTTCTGCTGTTGATATTTTTATAACATTTTCATCTGCTTTTATGCTAAGGTCTGAAAAGTTTATACATGAAAATACCAACACTAATGATAATAAAATTGAAATAGTTTTACGTGTTATTCTGTTCATCTTATATCCTCCTTTTGTTCTTTTAGCTGAAGTAACACGAAAAAAATCCCCAAAACCACAGTTTTAGGGACAAAAGAATCTGAATAAAATTTTGCATAGCAAAAATAAGGCATAAATGCCTTTTTTATTTAGAAGTCCTTTATCAATTCCCCGTGATATAACTTCAATGCTTTATGCAGGTCTCCTGACTTGCACATCATCGCTTCATCTTCCCTTCCCAGTTGCCCAGTGGGTGACATTGTCATAAGAATCTACTCCATGCTTACAGTGGCGGGACCGTACAGGATTTACACCTGTTTCCCTCTTAGCCGATTTTTACATCGGAACATAAAGCTATTTTATTATCAATGGATATATTATCATTACACTATTTCATTGTCAATTTTTGATTCTTTTGCTAAAATTGTATTCATGATAGTTATAAGAAATAAAGCAGATATTACAATAGAATATCAGGTAGAAAAGATTGCAAACAAAGATAAAGTTATATTTTTTGATATTGAAACTACAGGTTTTTCCAGAAAATACTGTAATGTTTATTTAATTGGCTGTATGTATTATGCAGGTGATGAATTAATGTACACTCAATGGCTTGCAGAAAACTTCAACGATGAAGCCAATATACTTATGGCATTTCACAAGTTTATAAAAGATTTTGACACTATTATTCATTTTAATGGAAACAGTTTTGATATTCCTTTTGTAAAGGAACGTGGAGAAAAATACATGCTTGAATTTAACTTTGAAAATTATAAGCATATTGATATTTATAAATCAGTTAGTTCAATCAATCACCTTCTTAAGATGGAAAATCAGAAGCAAAAATCTTTTGAAAAATTGCTTGGTATTCACCGTACCGACCCTTTTTCAGGTGGTGATTTAATTGAGGTGTTTAAACATTATGTAGAATCAAAAGATGAAAAGTTGCTTCTTCCATTGTTGCTTCACAACAAAGAAGATGTATTTAACATGGGACATTTGTTATCTCTTCTTTCATTTAATGATTTGTTTAATCACAAATACAATGTTTTAAATTACAGGTTCAATGAATATAAAAATTCATTGAATGATACTGAAAAAGAATTAACTATAGCTTTTTCTTTAGAAAATAAAATACCTGTAAAGATTTCATACAATATTCCGGGTATTTCTCTTATTATGAAAGAAGATAAAGGTCAGTTAACAGTCAATATTGTTTACGGAACATTTAAGTATTTCTTTGAAAATTACAAAGATTATTACTATTTAACCACCGAGGATGTTGCCATACATAAAAGTGTTGGACAGTATGTTGATAACAAATACAGGAAGCCGGCAACTGCTTCCACCTGTTACGAAAAATACTCCGGCGACTTTTTGCCAATAAAGAAATCTACCAACTTTAAGTTTTCTTTTAAACTTGAATATAAAGATAAAGACCAATTTATAAAAACTGACTCTGTTAATGATGAAAATATCAAAACATATCTTGATTGTATAATAGATTTTATTAAAGAAAAGCCAAAGAAAGAGACCCGCATTTAAACGGGTCTCTCTTAGTAATATTTAATTACTATTTGCCACTCATCTGTCTTTCCTGAGCTTCAATCATTTTCTTAACCATCTGACCACCAACAGAACCTGCCTGTGCAGATGTTAAGTTTCCGTTATATCCATCTGTAAGCTGTACTCCAACTTCTGATGCACATTCCATTTTGAATCTGTCCATTGCACCCTTTGCTTCAGGTACGTTAACTTTGTTTGTGTTACTCATGACGTTACCTCCGTTTTTCACATTAATTTGCTGTAACTAACTATCAATTGATTTTTTGTTACACTACTATTATGTGAAAAAATTTTAAATATAAACTGGTAACTTGTTGTTATTTTGACAAATTTTGTGAACTAAAATTTTGCTACTATTTCTTTAAATTTCATTGAGTTTGAAGCCTTAATTAAAATAGTGTCGCCTGATTTTAATAAACTATCCATTTTTTCAAAAAATTCTTCTTTTGTATCAAAGTGAATGCCATTGGCACCTTTTAACTTTGCTCCATTATGTATATCTTTTGACAATTGTCCAATTGTTATAATCAAATCAATATTATTATCAGCAGCATATTCACCTACTTCTTTATGAAGGTTTGAAGATTTTTCTCCAAGTTCAAACATATCACCTAATATGGCAACTTTTCTTCCATCTGCCTGAGCTAAAACATTAATGCTTGCCTTCATTGACATTGGATTTGCATTGTAACAATCATCAATAATTGTCATGTCTTTTGCCTTGAAAATATTGTTTCTTCCGCCAATTGCCTTAAGTTTTCTAATTCCTTTGTCAATTTGTTCAAATGTCATTCCAAAATGTATACCAATACAAGTAGCTGCCAATGCATTGTAAAGCATATGATATCCCGGAATTGGAATAACGGTATCAAAGGAATCACCAAAATAATTAATTCTCGCTTCTGTTCCTAAAACACCCATTTGCTTATATTTTTCCACATAAACACTCTGTTTTGTTTCAACTCCAAAAAATACAGGTTTTACACCTTTAACTTCTTTTACATTTATAAGTTTGTCATCATCACCATTTAAAACAATAAATGGATTGTCTGACACATTATCAAACATTTCTGTTTTTGCCTTAAACACACCATCTCTATCACCTAAATTTTCCAAATGACATGTACCAATGTTTGTAATTACGGCAACATCAGGTTTTGAAACTTTTGAAAGTCTGTGCATTTCTTCAAAATCACTAATACCCATTTCTATAACTGCTATATCATGATTGTCTCTTATTTTTAAAATTGTAAGAGGCATACCAATTTCATTGTTGTAATTGCCTTCTGTTTTTAAAACCTGAAATTTTTCAGATAATACTGAAGCTATAATTTCTTTTGTGCTGGTTTTTCCAACACTTCCTGTAATTCCAATAACCTTACAGGAAAGCTGCTGTCTGTAAAATTCAGCAATATCCTTTAAAGCCTGAGCAGTTGATTCTACTCTGATATATGAGCCTTCCACATTGTCAAGTTTTTTTTCACTAAGACTGCAAATTGCTCCTTTTTCAAAGCATTGATTTATAAAGTCATGGCCGTCCACATTAGTACCAACAAATGGCACATATAAAAAGCCCTCTTCTATAAGTCTGCTGTCTTTTTCCACTCCTGTAATAGTTAATGCTTTGTCACTGTCTTTTCCAACAAATGTTCCACTACAGGCTTTCGCTATATTCTCAAGTGTCATATTTTTCATTTTCATAATATTGTTCCTCATATAATATCAAACTATGTTTATTTTTTGTTTAATGATAAATTTACAATGTTGTCACAAAGTGATGGATAATCAATTCCAATAGCCCTTGCTTCATCAGGAATTAAACTTGTAGCCGTCATTCCAGGTAATGTATTCACTTCAAGACAATACATATTGCCTGCTTTATCCATCATTACATCTGCTCTTGCATAAGGCTCACAACCTATTGCGTCGCAGGCATCTACAGCAACTTTTTGCATTTTTTTTGTAAGTTCCTCATTTAACTGTGCAGGACAAACGTGAGTTGTAGCTCCTTCTTTATATTTATTCTCATAATCATACCAACCTTCATTTGGAATAATTTCCACAATAGGAAGTGCTTTATGATCTATTACACCAATTGAGAATTCCCTTCCTTTAATAAAAGATTCAATCAAAATCTGGTTATCAAAACTAAAACATTCTTTTACTGCATCTTCATATTCTTCTGATGTATTAACTAAAACAACGCCAACACTTGAGCCACCATTACATGCCTTAACAACAACAGGTAAAGTTAAACCTGTGTTTTCAAGAGATGTATCTTCTCCCTTTTTACGCCATACACTTTTAGCTGTAGGCACATCTTTTGCAATGAAAATCTGTTTTGTAACAGCCTTGTCCATACCAATTGCAGATGCAAGAGCACCTGAGCCGGTATATTTTATTCCATACAAATCAAAAGCTGCCTGACATTTTCCATCTTCACCATTTTTTCCATGAAGTGCCATAAACACAATGTCTGCTTTCATACAAATATCAATTACATTTGTTCCAAAAAAGCTTTTTCTTGTTTTTTCTTCATCCTTTACATTTGATGATAAAGCTCTTATGTCATCTCTTACTTTTGTAACATCATAATCACCTGATGTTTTACTTAAAATATCTTTGTCATCACTACCAAAAAACACATCCAGTAAAATAGCATTATGTTTTTTTTCTCTTAATGCCTGACATACATTGTATCCTGAATTAATTGATACTTCTCTTTCTGTACTGTTTCCACCACATAAAACTACTATATTCATAACTAATCGTATGTAAACATACGCTCCTTTCTTTTTGCTTTATATTATATGTTTATACTATCACAATTTTGTGATTGTACCATTTTTATTTCTTCATCAGTTAATGAAATCTCATTATTTTCAATTAAATTAACTGCTTCAGCTGCCATTTTCAATGTTTTTGCATCATTCATTATGTCGCCTAGTTTAAACTCAAAGTCACCACTTTGCCTTACACCAAAGAAATCTCCGGGCCCTCTAAGTTTTAAATCTTCGCCTGCAATGTAAAATCCATCATTTGATTTGTTTAAAATTTCCAAACGTTTTGATGCATCTTTTTTTCCTGAACCATTTACAAAAATGCAGTATGACTGATGTTTACCTCTTCCAACACGACCTCTTAACTGATGTAACTGCGCAAGACCAAATCTTTCTGCATTTTCAACCATCATAACTGTAGCATTTGGAACATTAACACCAACTTCAACTACTGTTGTTGACACGAGAACCTGTATATCATTGTTTGCAAACCTGTTCATTATTTCGTTTTTTTCAGCCGGTTTCATTCTACCATGTAAATATTCTACATTAATACCCGGTGGTAAAACTGCCTTTAATTTTTCTGCATATTCTATTACATTTTCCCCTTCTACAGCTTAGCTATATTCTACTGTAGGACAAATCACATATGCCTGTCTTCCTTCATTGACCTGATTTTTAATAAACTTGTATGCATTGTAACGATAATCTTTTCCCACAACACAGTTGGCAATTTTCTTTCGTCCTGCCGGCAATTCATCAATAATGGATATATCCAAATCACCATACATAATAATAGCTAGTGTTCTTGGAATTGGTGTTGCACTCATAACCATTGTGTGGGGACTGTCACCTTTTTTAAATATGGTCTCTCTTTGTTTTACTCCAAATCTATGTTGTTCGTCTGTTACAACAAACGCCAACTTATTATATTCAACTTTTTCCTGAATTAATGCATGAGTTCCAATTATAATATCAGATGCACCTGACTTTATTCTATCATAAGCCTCTCTTTTTTCCTTTGCTTTCATTGAACCCACAAGAATTTCTACATTTAAGTCAAGTTTATTCTTTTGGATAATTTCTATAACATTTTCATAATGTTGTCTTGCAAGAACTTCTGTTGGTGCCATGAGCACAGCCTGTTGATTGTTTAATGCAGCAGTTAAAAGTCCAAGTATTGCCACTATGGTTTTCCCTGATCCAACATCACCCTGTATCAGCCTGTTCATAACTTTTTTAGAAGAAATATCTTTTTTTATTTCATCCCAGGTTTTAAGTTGTGCATTGGTAAGTGTATACCCTAAGTTATTTATTACCTTATCAATTTCTTCAGGAACTGTTAAAACATGTTTGTTTTCAGAAACATCATTATTTTCTTTTAGTTTTCTAAGTGTAATGATAAATCTAAAAAACTCTTCAAAAACCAAACGCTTTCTACTTTTTATAAAGTCCATATTATTCTTTGGAAAATGAATATCATTTATGGCGCTTTCCACATTTTCTAAATTATACTTTTCACGTATTGAAAGTGGAATAATTTCCTCTTTTTTTACCAGTTTCAATGCCTGCTTTGTAATCTTTTGAACAGTATTGTTTGTAAGTCCTGATACCAGTGGATAAACCGGTTGCATTTCACCCATTTTCCTGTTGTACTGCTCATTAGTATAAATCTTTGGCTGGTCTATTACATAAGAACCTCTGCTTTCGTGTATAAAGCCTCGAAATACTCTTACGTCACCACTGTGCAATGTATTTTTCATATATGGAGCATTGAACCATGTTGCTTTGATGGGATTACCTTCCTTATCACGAATATATCCCTCCACGATTTGTAAGCGTTTTGCATACCTTACGGAAATTTCTCTTACAACAGTTCCATAAACTGCCTGTGTTCTGTCATTTTCCAGATTTCTTACAAGTACAGGTTCTTCAAAAGTATCGTAATATCTTGGATAATAATCTAAAATATCTTCCACTTTCCTAATCCCTGCACGATTTAATACCTTTTCAGTTTTCTCTCCAATACCTTTTAATTCTTTTAGTTGCAAAACAAACTCCAATATCTAAATACTTCCAATTAAAATGTATATACAAATTTATATCAATACTTATTTTTTAATAAATATAAATATCCAAATCACTCTCAAACAATTATACTTTCAGCAAAAAATATATACAATCAACCTCAAATAATTATACTTTTAAAATATGTTAAAATCAACTATTATAAACTCTAATAATGTAATAGAAATTTCCATATTACATAAAAAACTTCAATTGTTACCATAATTGACAACAATTGAAGTTTTATTAAATTATTTTTACTAAAATATTATATTCTTACCTTCTTAGTGTATTTACTATAATAATACTTTTTGCCAACCTTTTTATAAGAACGTACTCTAACATAATATTTCTGTTTCTTATTTGCTCTCTTAAATGTAAATTTTAATTTCTTAACATTTTTCACTTTCGTAAACTTCTTCTTAAAGTTACTCTTTTTTGAATAAGACACTTCATAACCTGTAGCACCTTTAATCTTTTTAGAAACATTAACTTTCACTTTTTTCTTTCCTACTCTTTTAACTTTAACAGTAGGTTTTGCAGTTCTGATTTTCAAATCAATAACATAATCAGCCTTATATGCTTTTAAGCCTGTAATAATAATTTTACCATTTCCAACATTTTTGTTGTTTTTATATGTTACCTTGTAATCAATACCCTGACGTAAAGTTATATTTCCTGATTTAATTTTTACAACAGGTTTAATTTCTTTTCCTGTATATGTTCTCGTTATTTCATAATCGTAAGAATCTCTTCCTGCAATTTCAATTTCCCTAATAAAAAATCTCTTTCTTGCCTGTTCAAATGTTCTGTCAGCACTTACTTTGCCATTTGAATATGACATAATCTTGCACATATCTCCATTTGTATATACACCGTATCCTGACTTATTGATTGCATACTGAATGCCACCATTTCCGCTTAAACTGTATGTACATACATTTGTAAACTTAACATTTGGTGTATCCGGACATTCAATGGCTGATGTTAAATAACACTGTGCTGCCTGATAGCATGAGTAAATACCAATACCATATCCTTCATGACTTGTTACATTATCACTAACTTTGTAATCTGTATAGCCCTGCTTGCCTTTTGCATTCCAAACACTTTGTGATTTAATATCATATGGAAGTTCACTTTGATACATATAACATCTTCCACCATTACCATTCCATACTGTCTGATATTTTTGGAAATGCTCAACCATAAGTCCGTATGTTGTAATATTGTCACCATTAAAAATTACACCTGTATCTGCTGTGTTTTTGTCCCAGCCTACACCTGCCCCATGATCGGCTCTCCAAATCCAGAAGTTATCACCAATCACATTGTTTGAATTGATAATTGCACAATTTGTTGTTTTGCAAGGTGTATTGTCTGCACCACCTACTCTGTAGAATGTATCAATTAAGCAAACCGGATTGTCTGAATTGTCAGCATCTGTTTTCTTTGTTCCTATTGTAAGTAATGTTTCTGATTTTTTCTGACCGGCATCAAACAATACTCCTGAAACTTTAACACCTTTAACATCACCAATTGTCATACACTGATTTCCATTTGTAGGTTTCAATGTAGCATAACCAAGTCCAAGAACAACTGTGTTTTCATTGTTAATTACAATAGGTTCGTTAATTTCATAAATACCAGGTGTTAAAATAAGATTTTTTCCATCTTTAATTTCTGTTTCTACATGTTCAGGAATAACAATATTAAATAAACAGTCCTGAAGTCCCATAGATTCAACA
>OJUG01001976.1_pt1 | contig 23519 bp, 16 predicted proteins | sample 1599841 | NCBI WGS metagenome assembly OJUG01 (sample SAMN04168659, study PRJEB22393) | human gut metagenome | biome: human gut microbiome; feature: stool | host: Homo sapiens | collected 2014-05-12 | reverse complement strand
GCCTATGGGATGTAATCCTACCGAATGGAATAACGTTGCAGCGATAGGCAGCAATCTGACGGCAAAGCTCACTGCCTATTGATCCCCCTCCACCAGTAACCAGTACTCGTTTATTACTTACATACTGTCCAACACTTTCCATATCAATGTTTATTGCATCTCTGCCAAGTAGATCCTCAATCGATACTTCTCTCAGATTTGATACTCCAACTTCATCATTGATAAGCTGATACATGCCCGGTAAAATTTTAAGTTTACAATCTGTAAGATTACAAATTCTTAAGATATCACGGGTAGCCTTATTTCCTGCTGACGGAATTGCAAGGATAATTTCTTCTGCATCATATTTTTTTGCTGCTTCCTGAATCATATCTCTTCCACCGATAATCCGAATTCCATGAATATATTTTCCCTTTTTCGACGGATTATCGTCAATAACACATACAACCTTTTGATTCAGATACTTACTGCTTTTCAGTTCTTTAATGATCATATTTCCCGCTTCACCAGCTCCGATTACGATCGTATTACGGGAATGCTTCGCTGATTTTTTGATTCCATTCTGCATCGTGTGCAAAATCCGATATGAAAAACGAGTGATCAACGTAGTAATACTAAGCAAAATAAAGTAGAAGAAATAATAACTTCTTGGAATCGGCAAATATAATAAACTGAATCCAAAAGCCTGAAATGCTGTCGAAAGCATTGCGGCACACACAATCAATAGCATCTCATATAAACTGGCATAAGACCAGACACGATTATACAGATTCAACAGTAAAAAGATAATTACCGTCGTAATCACATTTATAATCATGTAGTGTTCTACACTGCTCATGTACTCCTCTGGTACCCAGATGTTATCCAATTTAAAGCGCAATATAATCGCTAAATAAGAATCCAAAACCACAGTAAGCATGTCCACGATAAACAAAGCAATCATTCTGCTTCTGGAATTTTGAAGTCCCCATCCTTTTTTCATATCTAACCTCCATTTTTATAATATAAATTTCAAATCTAAATTTGAAATTTATATTATAATTTATCAAAATTATTTTCCATATTTTTCATCCGCTTTATTTGTCAAATAATCTACAATCATTTTCGCTTCAATCGCAGCATATGGAATCAGAAGTAAGAAATATGTAAATGCATATTGCCCTTTACCTTCCCATATCATATGAAACAAAAATCCACCAATAAAGACTGTTCCTGGAAACCAAATAAATATATTTTTTCGTTTTCTATTAGTAATCACATACAAAAATGCCAGCCAATATACAAACGACTGCAAAACATCCAGTACTTCAATTACTATTTTTTGTAGTTTTCCACCATTTAATATGCTATCCAAATATCGAGAAATAGTAACATTCTTTTCAAACTGGTTAATCCAAATTCCTCCAAATGTAGGTTCACACCATTGAGACAGCATTTTCTTTGTATAAAACTTTATTGTATATATAGGATTTTCAGCAAAATATGTCATTCTTTCCCTAATATATTTCTGAGCCTCTTCAGCTGTTTTTTCAGAATCACAATCATTATTTAAGTATGTGTCTGCATTATATCCATTATACCAGCCTGGTGCCATACCTGTTTCTTGCATTCCCATAGCAATCCAAGCAATTTTAGGAATTCCTTTTCCTAAATACACATTTTCCTGAATACTCAACAATTTAACCGGACCAGATGTTGCTATTATATAGGAACAGATTACAATTACTGCAAAAATAATATTTTTCTTTTTTAAAGATATAATCCAATCTATGCCCAAAAAAATCAACATTGCCAATAACACAATCAAATAATTTGACTTAATCATTAGAGCTATTCCAATAAATACCGTACTTAATATCATATTGCAGACTTTATGATTTTCAAAATACTCAAATTCATAATACATAGCCATCGTTGAAAACGCACATCCCATTAAATTTCCATACAAAAAAGATGTATAAAATACCATCGGAAAAAATAATATCAAAAAAAGAATTCCTATTTTTTCCGCATGAACTGCTGTGATTTTTTTCAAAACTTTCATTAAATATATGTCAATCAATACTACAGAAACAACATTCAAAATTTGAAATGCCATATAATTATTTATACCAAAAAGGCTATATATTATCTTAAATACTAAAATAATTCCTGATTGAAATGGGTATTGATTCAAATATCCACCCTTAAGAAAATCTGCTTTATCATACGTTTCTGAAAAAAGATTAGCTGCTATTGCTGAACAAAATCCTTGATCTGCTCTAGGTGTCAATTGCGTACAAACAACCCATCCTATTCCTAATATGCAATGCATGCAGATTAAAAGTTTATATATGTCTATTTTTTTCCCATATTGAGATTTATATTTAATAATTTTATTGTTCCTTTTCAAAACAATATATATTTTATACATAACTATCATTCCTATTATGATAATCACATACTTAAAAATATTATCTTTATTGTAAAAAGTAAATTCCCATAAAGTGTCCGTATCACATAACTTGCAAGTATATACAATTGAAGCTATCGATAATATAAATAATATTATTCCTAATACAATTTTTATAATATCTCCCGCAATATTCACAATAAGTTTTCTAAAATTATAGACTTTTCTTTTATTTTCAACCCTTTCCATAAATGATTCCTCCAATATTTATCACAGCATACGCCTTATGTAATATAACATGTTTCACATAATATCGCAATATTTCCACTACTCAAGTCTACATTTAAGTAAATTCTTATTGTCTCTTAACGGAAAAGGATTTTTCAACATACATATTTAATCCTGAACATCATCTGTAGTTTCACTAATAATATATCTTGGTCTTGCCTTTGTTTCCAAATATATTTTCCCAATATATTCCCCAATAACACCAAGCGAAAGTAACTGAATCCCTCCGAGAAACGCTACTATGCAAACCATACTTGCCCAGCCAGCAACCGTATTTCCCATAACCTGCATAATAATTGCCCATATAATAGCACAAAATCCAAGACATGAAATAATTGTTCCAGCTGCTGTAATCATTCGGATAGGTTTAATGCTCAAACTGGTAATACCATCAAATGCAAGTGCCAACATTTTTTTCAACGGATAATGACTTTCACCCGCAATTCGTTCATGCCGTTCATAATATACTGAAGTACTGTTAAAACCAACTAACGGAATCAATCCACGTAAGAAGATATTTACTTCTTTAAAATCAGAAAATGCATCTAATACTTTTGAAGAAATCAGTCTGTAATCTGCATGATTAAATACAACTTCTGCTCCCATCCAATTTAACAAATGATAAAAAGATTCTGCTGTAAATCGCTTAAAAAATGTGTCTGTTTCTCTCTTGCTTCGTACTCCGTAAACAACTTCAGCCCCTGCCATATATGCATCTACCATCGCATCCATTGCATTAATATCATCCTGTCCATCGCAATCAATCGAAATTGTAATATCCGCTGCTTCTTTAGCTGTCATCAATCCAGCCAGAACAGCATTTTGGTGTCCACGATTTCTGCTCTGTGCAATCCCTTTATAATGATATTCTTCCTTTGATAATTTTTTAATTAATTCCCATGTACCATCTTTGCTTCCATCATTAACAAATAAAATACGGCTTTCATCAAGAATCTTTCCTTCATTGACTAACTGATGAATTTTTTCCAAAAAAAGCGGCGCTGTAATAGGTAACACTTCTTCTTCATTGTAGCAAGGAATAACAATATATAAAATTGGTACTTTTCTCATTATTTTTATCCTTTCAATCTTACTGTAATTACTCAACTATTCTAACACTTTGAGGTATATTTTACAATCTTCTGCTGATACCCTAAAAATAAATTTTTATACTTTTTAGTTCAATTATCTAGAAAAACCCTTTGAAATCCCGATTTTCACCAAGATTCCAAAGAGCTTCTTCATTTTTCACCTTTTACAATATGTACTTACTTTTCAAGCTGGTTCATTAATTTAATAATCCCCTGGCCATACTCTACTCCTGTTGCCCAACCAGCTCCTATCGGATTTTCATGGGTGCCAAGCCATTCCACGTATTTTGCTGAGCCTTTGTTTACTAAACGAAATCTAGGATCAACACATGTATATTTTAAATCTTTCTCTGTTAAACCTGAAACTGCATATGCTTTAAGATGCTGAATCTGAGCTCTGACGCCCATTCTTACACCATTCTCTCCATATTTACTAAAATCAGCTCCGGAAGCTCCGTTATCAGTAGCTCCTAAACCAGCGAAATTGAACTGTTCTATTTTCACCTGTCCGCCAAATTGTAACCATCCTGTTTCCTTCATACTCTGGCACCATGCAACCGCTGGATCTACACCTTCCGCTGTTGCTTCTTCATAATAAATACTGGCAAATTTTTCTATACTTTCCGCTCCACCTTTTTTTAATTTTTCAGTTGGATACGTTTCGCCTGTATTTTTATAAAACTGTACCATCTGCGTCACATTTGTGGTAGATGTATTTACAATCAGATGGCTTGCTTCTTGCTGTTTTTCTACTCTTTTACCTGTATTATCATAATAATGTCCATTTATGGTAGTATTTTTTACCATTGCACCTGTCACAGCATCAAAATAATAATAGTAATTTCCTATTTTCTGTTCTTTATAGAGCATTTTTCCATCCGTTCCATAATATACAGTTTTTCCCGGCAAATTATAGAATCCCGTCGCCATCTTTCCAGTTATCGTATCAAAATAGTACCATGCATCACTGATCTTCTGTTCTCCATACTGCATGACACCACTTCCATTATAGTACACAGTCTTTCCTGGTAACTGGACGAATCCCTTCTGCATGACTCCATTCTTATCAAAATAATACCATCTTCCGTTTTCACAATATTCGCCGATCTTACTTTGTCCATTACTTTGATAATACCTTGTTTTTCCGTTTACTGTCTTCCATCCAGAATACATGCTTCCAAATACTGTATCAAAATAATAATAGTAATTCCCTATTTTTTGTTCTCCATAAAGCATTTTTCCGTTGCTTCCGTAATATACCCACTTTTCAGGTAACTCACAAAAGCCAGTTGCCATCTTTCCGGTTATCATATCAAAATAGTACCATGCATCATTTATCTTCTGTTCTCCATACTCCATGACTCCGTTTTCATTATAGTATACAGTCTTTTCTGGCAAATCAACAAATCCGGTCTGCATAATTCCATTCTTGTCAAAATAATACCATTTATCATCAATCTTGTACTCTCCTATTGTACAACATCCATTTTCCTGGTAATATCTTGATTTTTTATTAACTGTTTTCCATCCTACATACATACTTCCAAATGTAGGATCAAAATAATAGTAACAATTGCCTATTTTCTGTTCTCCATAAAGCATCTTCCCATCTGCTCCATAGTAAACTACTTTTCCTGGTAAATCATAAAATCCTGTAATCATTTTACCAGTAGAAGTATCAAAACAATACCATGCATCATTGATCCTTTGTTCTCCGAAACGTTTCTTTCCGTCGATTCCGTAGTAGTATATTTTTCCCGAAAGATTATAGAAACCAGTTACTCTCGCACCCGTAATTGTATCAAAACAATACCAGGCATTATTTATCTTCTGTTCTCCATAGCGCATTTGCCCATCTGATCCATAATAGACCGTCTTACCCGGTAAATTGTAGAACCCAGTAATTCTTGCACCCGTAATTGTATCGAAATAATACCAGGCATTATTTATCTTCTGTTCTCCATAAAGCATCTGTCCATCTGAATTATAATAAACCGTCTTACTTCCCAGATTCACAAATCCAGTCTGCATTACTCCATTTCCATCAAAATAATACCAGTTACCACCAATTTGTCTTTCTCCTGTCACTCTCTGATTATTCACATAGCAATATTTCTTTCCATTTACGGTTTTCCATTCTACTTTTTCTTTCGATAATCCAAGATAATTTGCAATTCCAGTCGCATCCGCAACACCTAATCTTTTTAGTCCAGCCTCTGTATTTAAGACATTATTCACATCACCACTATTCGTGATAAACGCATGTTCAACAATAATACCAGGAATTCCATTGTACTTATTAGCGACCTGTACTGTAAACCAATCTTCAAGTGAACCATCTGGATACTTGTACTCCGGCTCTGTTCCTGTCTTATAATACATTCCTCTGTTATACAAACCAAGTGAAGTCAGTTCACTCAAAATCTTTGACGCAAGCTCTCTTCCCTGTGCACCTACATCTGATTTCCAGTTATAGTTTGGAATAATAACTTCTGCCCCATAAGCCGCTGTTGTAGCTGCCGCATTCAAATGAAAACTCACAAAAATCTTTGCACCTGCTTTGGCTGCTGCATTTGCTCTTGCGGTAATACAACCTCCTGCCGGCGTTTCATTTGGATACGGGCAAGCTGAAGAAGTTCTTGTCATGTATACTTCTACACCATAATACTGCTCCAGTTCTGCTTTACAATAATTTGCAATTTTCAGTGTAAGTGCTTCCTCTCGCAAACCATTTGCTGATGCTCCGGCATCTCTGTTATCATGTCCCGGATCCAATGCTACAACTATTTTTCCAGATTTTGCAGCATATGTACTGATTCCTGTATCATCATCAAGCGATAACGTTGCTGGTGTTGACGCAAGAATATCTGTCTGTGCAGCCTGAAGTGCATCTTCGATACTGTTCTGTTCTTCAATTGTTCCATCTTCATTAATAGTAGAAATGGATACATTTGCTGCATCCTCAGCTACCGCTTCTTCCTGTTCTTCATCAACCGGCTGAAGCTCATCAATACCATCATATTCTTGATTTACTCCGAACCTCGCTTCCACTCCAAGATCTGAAAGCGCATAATCTGTCGTTTCTCCATTTTCTGTTACACTGATTGAAACGACTTCATATGTTCCACCCTGATACTCATCTTCATAATACTTTTCAAACAGGTAAAGATTACCTTCGGATCTGCTGATGTACCAGTCTTCCCAGGTATCATCATCTTTCCGAACATGAAGTACCATCTGGTCTATGTATTCATCTTCCTTGCCCCAGGATACAACGATTCTCTGTGTATCCGGAGTTTCCAGATATGGACTTTCAACATAAGCATAATTCATTTTGCTCTGTTCCGTCTGATCTTCCTGTTCTGCTGCTTCCTCCTGTTCCTGAACTACTTCCCCTTGATTATTTTCACTGACTGACTGCTGTTCTTCTGTCGTCTGCTCTTTTTCTGCAGGCTGTTCTTCTTGTTGTTGTGACTCATCTGCCTGTGGCTCAGAAGCCTGTCCTTCTGTCTGCTGAGATTCTGTCGTTTGTTCTTCTGCAGCTGGCGCATCCGCCGCATATACCGGCATTGTTGTACCAATCATTGAAAAGACCAGCAATGCCACACTGCATTTTTTCAACCAGTTCTTCATTATATACTCCTCTTCTCTTACTCATCTGCTGTCATGTATCCTTTGAGTACGGTATGTCCGGTCTCTAAAGGCTGCCCGTTTTCCGTAATCTTAAATCGTTCACATTCATACGTTTTCAGGAAAGACTTTTTAATACATGTGAGTATTTGTTCTTCTCCTGTCGTCCCCATGCTTCTGATGTAAGAACCAGTTCCGGAATCTACATCGAGATCAATCGTTTTCTGTTTCTGATCAACATTGCAGCTGTTCATCTTGCATTCACTGTTAAGAACGCCTTCCCCTATTAAGCCGTTCCAGATATCGGTTGTCTGAAGCAGATTCGTTCTGATCTCTGCGCATTCGATTTCTTCACTGTCGGATATATAATATAATTTCAGAATCTGATCCTGAGCTTCATGGTCTCCGCTGTCTTCTTCCTTGCTGTCATTTTCTTCCACTTGCTCATCCTTTTGTTCTGTTTTTTCCTGCGTTGGTTCTGTCTTTTCCTGACTGGTATCTTGCTTTTCCTCTTGCTTTGTATCCTGCGTCGTATCTTTTACTTCTTTTGAAGTATCTGTACCACTGCATCCCAAGAGCATAACACTGAGACTCAATGCCATTACAAATACCAATATTTTCCTCATCTCGCACCTCCTCCCTTAATCTTGTCTATTATACAATAGTTCTCAATTTTTGTCTATTTTCGACACGAAATAATTTCCCGAAAATGGATATTTATTAAAAAGCAGGAATTTATCTCCACCCTTTTTCAACGAACATTTTGTTTTATGCCATATTTCCCTTCAAAATCTGCAAGGCAAGCTCCATAGTCTCATCCCATGTTGCTTGCCTTCTTAATCTCACACTATTTACTTCTCCGGATACAATCCCTTTTCAACCAGCGCCTTCACTTCATTCACAACCAGTTCTTTATCTTCTTTATAAGTCACCCCGAACCACTTATCATGTGATTTCAGCACTTTTACTTCGACTTTTCCTTCTTTCAGAAGATCTCCGATAATCGTTGGAAGCAGATACTCCCCTTTCAGATTGCCTTCTTCCTGTGCTGCCACAAATTCTGCGAATCCTTTTTCGAGGATCTCAAAGAATTCTGGTGTGAGTCCCCACATATTCATGGAAACCGGTGTGTCTGCATCGATTGGTGTCTCTTTTCCATCTGTTGCAACTGCTGCACCTGCCTGTGTCTTGATGATATTGGATGTCTCTACGATTTCCGTAAGCATCTGATTCGCATCAACCTTGCACACGCCACGGGTTACTCCGCCATTTTCACTTAATGTGTTCTTCAGTACGAATCCAACCATGCTGATCTGCATTTTATCCGCCTGCTTTTCTGGTGTTGTCAGTTCTTTGAATGCTTCCACATAAGCTTCTTTTCCATAATAATCATCCGCATTGATTACCAGGAATGGTTCTTTTACCACATCCTTACAACAGAGAATTGCCTGACCGGTTCCCCATGGTTTCGTTCTTTCTGCAAATTTTTCTTTAAATGCTTCCGGAATATCATCAACTTCCTGGAATGCATATGCAACTTCAACTTTCTTTTCAATCCGGTTACCGATGATCTCACGAAAGTCCTTTTCCAGATCCTTTCGGATGACAAATACCACTTTATCAAATCCGGCTTCCATTGCATCATAGATTGAATAGTCCATGATAATTTCACCATTTGGTCCTACCGGCTCCAGCTGCTTGATTCCGCCTCCAAAGCGGCTGCCAATTCCTGCTGCCATAACAACTAATGTAGCTTTGCTCATCTTTTCTATACCTCCTGATTCGCTTTTCCTGCTATTCTCCAATCCCACTCTCCACCAGTTCTACCATCGCTTCAAGTGCCTTCTCTTCATCTTTTCCCTCACACACGATCTCAATCGTATCTCCGGACTTAATGCATGCACCAAGTACGCTCAGAACACTTTTCGCGTTCCCTTCCGTATCCCGGTAATGAAAAGTGATCTTACTTTCATATTCCAGTGCCATCTTGCAGAAAAGTCCTGCCGGTCTCAAATGTAATCCCGTCGGATTTTTGATCGTTACCTTTTTACTGATCATTTTCTCCTCCACTGCTCTTTGTCAATGTGATCTGTACATTGATCGTATCCTCAAGTTCAATTCCGTCAGGAAGTGTAACCTGGATCGGAACATTATAGGTTCCCGCTGTCTTGCAATCGTTCAGATTGATTGACACGTTTCCTTTTTCAAGAGTAAAATCATCCAGATCCTCTTTAGAACCACGCACAACAATTTCCAGATCGCCCTGTTCTGCATATGACACCTTGTAATCCTTTGGTGCATTCAGCAGCGCAATGGAATTGTATGGGAATTCGACTGTCTTAGTTCCGAATTTCTCTACCTGGATCTTTATAACGATCGGTACGCCTCCTGCGCTGTCCTGGTCTGTCTTTGCCCAGTACGGAAGATAATTGGCGATATCTACTGTCTTCTCTATTGTCTGGTCCAGACCATCTTCTGCCAGCTCTTCTGCCGGAATTTCAATAGAATCCACCGTTTCCAGTTGTTCCTCTGTGCCTACGATCTGAATGCTTTCCGGCTGGATACTGATTCCGCTGAAATGATATCCGCTCGCAGTACCGATCAGTGAAGTATCAAATTCTACCGGAATACTCTTTGTCTGAAGCATGGTGATTTTTACCTTCAGTCCTTCGTCTCCCAGGTTATTCTCAATCTGTGTCGAATCTATGATCTTTCCATTGTTATCATAAAGAATCAGCTCTGCTTCTTTTTCCTCATCTTTAGACTGTCCTGAAACATCGACAAGTGCTACCACCTTGTCGATTGAATCGATTACTGATTCTGGCCCGCTGATCTTAATCTTCTCCGGATTTGCTTTCAGCTCACCCACCTGATATCCGTCTCTCGGTGTTCCCGAACTGGTTACAGTGATCGGGAAAGTCTCTGATTTTCCAAGTTCAATGCTTACTCGCAGATTGATCGGGTTGGCAGTTGCCTCAAACCTTCCTGCATAAGAAGGGATCGATATATCGATTGGGATCAGGGATCTGGTTCTGACATCCAGATTCTTCATATCCGCTGTTGCCCTGATATCATCAGTTTTAATTTTATTTAAAATAGAACGTTTTGCCTTTACTGTTACGGATACCGTCCTGCTGTCATCCAGAATCTGATATGTATTGCCCGGATTTGTTACGATTTCCGGATGTGTCACTGTCACCTGGATTCCAGAAAATGTCCGTTCGTCCACCGGATCTTCAATATTCATAACAATTATCCATAAAAGGACAGAGAATACAAATGCCAACAACTTAAGACCCCAGTTTTTAGTCAACGCCCTTTTCATGCGATCTCCATCCTTTCCATATTTTTTTCAAACGTCCGATCTCCACACTCTTCTTACTGATAGATTCCAGACGTTTTTTCAGATATTCCGGTGTAACATTGCGCACAAGCTGTCCGCCCATCGCTACAGATACATACCCGGTCTCTTCTGATACGGTGACGATCAGAGCATCACTCACCTCACTCATTCCGACTGCTGCACGATGTCTGGTCCCCAGCTCCTTACTGATTCCCATATTGTCTGACAGTGGAAGATAGCAGGTCGCTGATACGATCCTGTCTCCACGGACAATGATCGCGCCATCATGAAGTGGTGTGTTGTGTTCAAAAATATTGATCAATACCTGCGGTGATACAATACAGTCCAGCGCGATTCCGGTACTCTCGTATTCTGTCAGCATGATTGCCTGCTCTACGACGATAAGTGCTCCTGTCTTCACTGCCCCCATCGCAAAGGATGCTTCTACGATTCCATCGATCGTTTTCTGGCTGAAACGTACATTATCTTTTCCTCTTTTATCCAGTGCTACCATATTGGGAACAAATTGTTTTTCCCCCAGTTTTTCCAATGCTCTTCTGAGCTCAGGCTGGAAAATGATCACGACTGCGGTTGCCATGACCGGAAGTGAATTCTGTGCAATCCACAAAATCGTATACATTTTAAAAAATGCAGCCACCAGAATAAACAATGCAACAACCAGAATCCCCCTCAGCAGCATCCAGGCTTTTGTATTCTTTATCCAGAGAATAATCTGATAGAATAAAAATGTAATAATCAGTATCTCAACAGCATCTACTACCCGGATCTGCGGAAAGTACCACGATTCTGATACAAATTCTTTTAAAACCTGTGTTAATACTGTGTTCAACAGTGTACCCCCTTTTTCTATCCGTTATTTATACCCCTGTTTTTTATAATATTTCCCTATTTGTTATCGCTATTCAGTTCATTTTCCACAATGCTCTGAATATCCAGTTCTTCCTTCAGGCTCTGTGCAAGAAGGATTTCATCTGTATTGCCCCCAACTCTTGTCGGTCGCTGAACTGCCGGACTCTTTGGCCATTTTACCTTAGAAGCCGTTTTTGTTTTGCGTACTGCCGGTTTTTCCGTCTGCCCACTCTTCGACTTCTGTCTTCTCTCCGGCTCTGTTTCCACAATCTCACCTGTTTCTTTCCGCTCATTGATATGTTTGACCGTCTTCTCCGGAGCTGTCACCGAAATCTTAGGGATGGCTTTTACATAATAGTAATATTCATCATCCTCAAACTGGAGACGTTCTGTTCTGGAATAATCCACCGAGAACAGGAAAAATTCCATGATAAAACCAATCACGACTGCTGCAATATTTCCAACGATCAGCATATTATAAGAGGTATGTATATCGAATACAATATCTCCGATCACAATTACAACAATATTCACAACCGCACCGGATGCTGCTGCGATTTTCCACGCATGATCTACCGAAAGCCGGCGCACTGTATATACCACAAAAATAGAGATAATAAATGCGATCACAGTGATCCACAGAGTCTTATCCTGGAATACCGTCTTCACAAACAGCGAAATCTGCCTGGTAATTCCATCCGCACTGGTGATCGCTGTTGCCGAGGTTCTCACACATTCGATCATATAGTAAATAATTGTTCCAAATACAACCGGTACTGCTGAAATCGGTCCAAGTACAAGCGCACAGGCAACCGGCACCACATACGGAACATGAAGCATAAATGCTACCGGTGTGACCAGCAGAAGAAGTGCCTTTTTCGGAGTAAATCTGCAGTAAAAGATAAACATTACCACAAAGATCAGTGCCGCTGCCGCTGCCACTCCTATAGACAGTTTGAACAGATGCACAATTACAAGTCCTGCCGCCACATACGCCGTTACAACCGGTGGAAGAAAGGTGCAGATCACTGCCAGTGCCACCGCTACAACCGGTGTCGCCACCGCTTTCATCAGTCCAATATTCTGGTTGATCATAAGAAATGTGACCAGTGCCAGAACAAACTGCACAGCTTTATCAATATAGATTGATTTCATCGCGTATAATTCCTGTAATTTATCTCTCCATACTATCAGATCATTCATTATCGTTTCTCCCTTTCATACATTCTGTTCAGTCTTGTAAGATCGTGATTGAATTGTTTCACACGCTTTCTTGCTTTTTCATGTTTGGTTCCGTAAAAATGGGAAGCAACGATTCCATAAAAAATAACAAGTACCAGATATCCAATTATCACAGCTGCCGCAAGCATCACAAGAAACTGCATATTCAGATTTTTCATCAGTTCATCCAGAAAAGCAATAACTCCGATTCCCACTGCAACAGCATAGCCGACCGTGACCCATATGATCGTAGCAATGGTGTGAAAGCTCCGGTAATCTTTCTTATAATAAGAACTGATCTTAAAATCTTCCTCTCCCTGTTTGCTTTCGTACATCGCCATCCTTGTCATCAGCTTAACTTTGCTTTCATTTAACATTTTGTCACCTCATACGTTTTATTCGTATATGCATTACTTTCAGTATAACAAATATCAGATTCCTTGTCCAATACTTACCGTCAAAAAGTATACATTTTCGACTCCTGCCTTTTTCAGCACTCTCGCCGCCTCGTCTAAGGTACTTCCTGTCGTATAAATGTCGTCGATCAAAACGATATTTTCTCCTTTTACATTTTTCTGCACTGCAAATGCTCCCCTGATATTTCGTTTTCTCCCTTTATCGCCCAGCTCTTTCTGAGGACTGGTCGCCTTAATTCTCTTAACAGCACCTGCATCCATGGCAATTCCGGTATTTTCTGATAATACCTTTGCTACAATTTCTGCCTGATTAAATCCCCGCTTTCTTTTTCGCCGGGAATGAAGCGGAACCGGCACGATCAAGGTGATCTTTCTTTCCCATAGATAAGAAAGAAAATGCTCTGCCATTTCTTTTCCGAACGTTTGTCCGTAAATCCTCCGGTTCTGATATTTCATTGCATAAACTGCATTTTCCACTGCATCTTTATGCACCCAGAGACTTCTGCCATCAACAAAAAGATGCTTCTGCCTGGTACAGTCATAGCAATATTCTTCAGTCGGATCTGTCAAAGGCTTTCCACAGCACATGCATCTTACTTCACCAATATAAGGAAGTTTTTCACGGCACGCCTTGCAGATTCCATTGTGTTCCGTAGAATGTTTCTTTCCTGCACTTACAATTTCTCCACAAAACGGACATTTTGAGGGATAAATTAGTTCCAGAATTGTTTCTTTGACCTTTTTTAAGTTTTCCATCCGCTTTTCGGATTTGATTTTCTACATTTTCTGTGTAACTATCCGCAGAACTCCCGGATCCGTTCTGCCAGACTGGTATTCCGGTTGTGTTCATTGGTATTCCGGATCATCTCCTGGAAGGTCTGGTCATTTCCGACAATTGTCACACATTTTCTGGCTCTTGTGATTGCCGTGTAAAGAAGATTCCTGTGAAACAGCTGTCTCGGTCCGCTCAGAAGAGGGATGACAACCGCCGGATATTCGCTTCCCTGCGACTTGTGAATGGTGATCGCATAGGCAAGCTCCAGTTCTTCCAGCAATTCAAACGGATACTTTACTTTTCTCTTTTCATCGTATTCAACTTCCAGTGTTTCAGTATATGTATTGATCTCGGTAACAATTCCCATATCGCCATTAAAAATTCCCATCCCTTTATCCACCGTCAGTCCATACTTGGTTGTGATCTCCCATTCAAGCTGATAGTTATTCTTGATCTGCATCACCTTATCGCCCACGCGGAATTTGTGATCGCCATATTCTTTTTCCGCTTTTCCCGGCTCCGGTGGATTCAAATACTCCTGCAAAATACTGTTTAGCCTTTCCACTCCCAGCAGTCCTTTCCGCATCGGTGTGAGTACCTGGATATCATATGGTTTTGCATTGACATATTTGGGAAGCTTCTTCTGGATCAGTGTCAGCAGAACACTGATGATCACATTCGGATCCTGTCTTTTCAAAAAGAAAAAATCCCGGCTCTTATTATCCAAAAGAACCGGTTCTCCCCGGTTGATCTTATGTGCATTTACCACAATATCACTCTCCTGTGCCTGGCGGAAAATCCGGGTCAGCATGACAACCGGAAAACATTCCGATGCGATGAGATCCTTCAAAATACTTCCCGGACCTACTGATGGAAGCTGGTTACAGTCCCCTACCAGGATCAGCCTTGTCCCCGGTACAATTGCGGTAAGAAGTGCATTCATCAGAGGCAGGTCTACCATAGACATCTCATCAATGATGATCACGTCGGTTTCCAGTGGATTGTCTGCATTTCTTGCAAATCCGTTCCGGTTCGGATTCTCATCCTCCTCCGGATTACCGTTCACCTCCAGAAGCCGGTGGATCGTCTGCGCTTCCCATCCGGTTGCCTCTGTCATTCTTTTTGCGGCACGCCCGGTTGGTGCTGCCAGCATAATTTCCATATTCTCACTGTGAAAATATTCGATCATGGCATTGATCGTCGTCGTTTTTCCGGTTCCAGGACCTCCTGTGAGAATCATAATTCCATTCCGTACAGCCGCCATGACCGCATTTTCCTGCTTCTCATCAAGCTGCATTTCGGCTTCTTTTTCAATCTGATGGATCTTTTTTTCGATCACTACATTGGCTTCTTCATATTCCAGATTCAGATCATGCAGCATTTTCGCGGTATTGAGTTCCAGATAATAGAAGTGGGACACGTATACCCGCAGACCTTCTTCAGATTCTTTGAGTACGATCTTCTTTTCCATCGACAGATCCATCAGGTATTTCTCAATATCCTTAATCTCCACTTCCAGAAGTGCAGATGCCCGACGAAGCAACACGTCCTTTGTCAGATAGACATGCCCTTCGGCAACACTCTGCTGTAAGGTATAAAAAATACCACTCCGGATACGGAAATCCGAGTCTGAATGAATGCCGATCTTCGTTGCGATTTCATCAGCGATCTTAAATCCGATCCCCTGAATCTGATCTGCAAGCTGGTATGGATTTCCTTCCAGTACCTGATAGGTCTTCGGACCGTAAAACTGATAAATCTTTGCTGCAAGTGTCGTCGAAATCCCAAATTTCTGAAGATAGATCATTGCCTTCCGCATATCTTTTTTCTCTTCTACCTGTACAGCGATCTCTCTTGCCATACGTTCGCTGATCCCACGCACCTCCGCAAGTCTTTCTGGTTCTTCTTCGATGATCCGGAAGGTGTCTTCCCTGAATTTTTTCACAATCCTGCCGGCAAGAGATGCACCAACCCCTTTGATCGCCCCTGATCCCAGATAGCGTTCAATCGAAAGCAGATCTTCCGGTGCTTTGATCTCATAATTGAGCACTCGGAGCTGTGTTCCATATACACTGTGAACCACATATTCTCCGTTCACCTCAACCAGCTCTCCCTCTGATAAATAGTTAAAGTTTCCGACACAGGTCAGATCGCCATCATCATTATTCAAATTAAATACGGTATATCCATTGTCTTCATTGCGAAATACAATGTGTTCTACGTAACCTTTTACTGTTTCCATACTTTTTTCCTTTTTAAAAAGGCTGTCTCTCTACAGAAACAGCCTTCTCATGTGCTTATCACTAGAAATCTTTTTTTCCGTTCATAAACTCCACATACTGACCGGTACCGATTGCAACAACCTTCATCGGGTCTTCCGCTGTCATCGTATTGATGCCTGTCCTTTCTTCGATCAGTTCTTCCAGCCCGCGAAGCAGCGCACCTCCACCTGTCAGTACAATTCCACGATCCAGAATATCCGCGGAAAGTTCCGGCGGTGTTCTCTCCAGAACCCCAATGACCGCTTCGACGATCTGACTTGTAGTCTCATGCAGTGCTTCTTCGGTCTCAGAAGCCGTTACCGTGACCGTCTTTGGCAATCCTGTTACCAGGTTTCGTCCCCTTACTTCCATTGATTCATCTTCTACAAGAGGATATGTCGTTCCGATCTTGATCTTGATATCTTCTGCTGTTCTGTCTCCGATCAGCAGATTGTGCTTTTTCCGGACATAACGGACGATTGCTTCATCAAAATCATCACCTGCAACTTTTAATGATGTATTCACAACAGTTCCTCCAAGGGAAATCACCGCAATGTCGGATGTACCACCACCGATATCCACGATCATGTTGCCGCATGGTTTTGAAATATCTATTCCGGCTCCGATTGCCGCTGCAACCGGTTCCTCAATCAAATGTACTTCCCGCGCACCGGCTGCAAAAGCAGCCTCTTCTACCGCCTTTTTTTCAACCTCTGTAACACCGCTTGGCACACAGATACTGATATTCGGCTTCTTAAATGTACGCTTTCCCAGTGCTTTCTGAACAAAATATTTGATCATTTTTTCTGTGACAATGTAATCGGAAATAACGCCCTGTCTGAGAGGTCTTACCGCAACAATGTTCCCCGGTGTCCTTCCAAGCATCAGCCTTGCTTCTTCACCGATTGCTTTTATCATATTGGTATCTCTGTCAAAGGCAACGACTGAAGGTTCTTTCAGTACAACTCCCTTTCCTTTCACATAAACGAGGATACTTGCTGTTCCTAAATCAATTCCTAAATCTATTGACATCACGATTCCCCTTTCACATACTCACCTTATTATAATCAAATCTCTAGTAAATAGAAAGTCTTTTTTTCAAGTTCAGGATTTTTTAAGATTTCTGTATCATTTTCTGTCCAGCATCATTTTGATGTATTTTCCTGTATATGAATTCGGGTTTTCTGCCACTTCTTCTGGTGTACCGCACGCAACAACTGTGCCCCCCTTGTCACCGCCTTCCGGTCCGATATCGATAATATAATCTGCTGTCTTGATCACATCCAGGTTATGTTCGATCACTATAACCGTATTGCCATCTGCCGCGAGTCTGCGCAGGATTTCCGTCAACTTGTGCACATCTGCAAAATGAAGTCCGGTTGTCGGTTCGTCCAGAATGTACACTGTCTTCCCAGTGCTTCTCCGGCTCAGTTCAGTTGCAAGCTTGATCCGCTGTGCTTCACCGCCGGAAAGGGTTGTAGACGGCTGGCCAAGACGAATATAAGAAAGTCCTACATCGTAAAGTGTCTCCATTTTTCTACGGATACTCGGTACATTTTCAAAGAAATGAAGCGCCTCTTCTACCGTCATATTCAGAACATCATAAATGCTTTTTCCTTTATATTTTACCTCCAGTGTCTCACGGTTGTAGCGTTTTCCGCCGCATACCTCACACGGCACATATACATCCGGAAGGAAATGCATCTCAATCTTGATGATTCCATCTCCGCTACACGCTTCACAGCGTCCGCCCTTGACGTTAAAGCTGAATCTTCCTTTTTTATAGCCTTTTGCCTTCGCATCCGCGGTTTCCGCAAACAGATCCCGGATCAGGTCGAATACTCCGGTATATGTCGCCGGATTGGATCTTGGCGTCCTTCCGATTGGAGACTGGTCAATGTCGATCACTTTGTCCAGCATTTCCAGTCCTTCAATCCGCTTATGCTTTCCAGGAATCACACGGGCACGGTTTAGCTTTTTCGCCATACTCTTGTAAAGGATTTCATTCACCAATGAACTCTTACCGGAACCTGATACGCCGGTTACACAGGTCATCACGCCAAGTGGGAACTTCACATCAATATTTTTCAGGTTGTTCTCTGCTGCACCTACAACTTTGATCCAGCCGGTCGGAACTGCACGGGTTTCCGGAACCGGGATCTTGATCTTTCCGCTTAAATATGCACCTGTGATCGACCGTTCTACTTTCATGATCTCCTGTGCCGTTCCCTGGGCAACCAGTTCTCCACCGTGTTCTCCGGCTCCCGGTCCGATATCGATTACCTGGTCTGCCGCAAACATGGTATCTTCATCATGCTCAACCACGATCAGTGTATTTCCAAGATCACGGAGATGCTTGAGTGTTGCGAGAAGTTTGTCATTATCTCTCTGGTGCAGTCCGATACTCGGCTCATCCAGAATATAAGCCACACCCACAAGACCGGAACCGATCTGCGTCGCAAGCCGGATTCTCTGTGCTTCTCCACCGGAAAGAGTTCCTGTTGCACGGGCAAGTGTCAGATATTCCAGACCCACATCCAGAAGGAACTGCAGGCGTGCTTTGATCTCTTTTAATATCTGTCCGCCGATCATCTGCTGCGTCTTTGACAGTTCCAGACTGCTGATAAACCGCTGAAGCCGTTCAATCGACATTGCTGTTACGTCTGAAATATTTTTATCTCCGACCGTTACCGCAAGTGCACCCTTTTTCAGTCGCTGTCCGCCACATTCTCGGCAAGGTGTGATCTGCATAAAACTCTCATAGTCTGCTTTCATAGTCTCCGATCCCGTTTCACGGTATCTTCGCTCCACATTCCGGATCAGTCCATCAAATGCAACGTCATAGATCCCTTCCCCGCGTTGTCCTTTATAATAGACCTTGACTTCTTTTCCATTAGTCCCACGAAGTAAAACATCCTGGATTTCTTTCGGATACTGTTCAAACGGCGTATCCAGGTCAAAATGATATTCCTTGCAGAGTGCTTCCAGAATCGCGTGAGTAAAACTGCTCTTATCGGTACAGGACTGCCATCCTGTCACCACGATTGCTCCTTCATTGATGCTGAGTGATTTATCCGGAATCATCAGGTCTTCATCAAACTCCATTTTATATCCGAGTCCGAAACATACCGGGCAGGCACCAAATGGATTGTTAAATGAAAAGCTTCTCGGCTCGATCTCATCAATACTGATTCCGCAGTCCGGGCAGGAAAAATTCTGGCTGAAATTCAGCGGTTCCCCTCCGATCACATCCACAACCAGAAGCCCCTCCGCAAGACTTAATACACTTTCTATGGAATCTGCAAGTCTTTTTTCAATCCCCGGTCTGACAACCAGACGGTCTACAACAATCTCAATATTATGTTTTATATTCTTGTCCAATGAGATTTCTTCGGAAAGCTCATACATATTTCCGTCAATCCTTACACGGACATAACCGCTTTTCTTTGCTCTGTCCAGAAGCTTGACATGGGTTCCTTTTCTCCCCCGCACAACCGGTGCCATCAGCTGGATCTTTGTTCCTTCCGGAAGTGCCATGATCTGATCGGTCATCTCATCTGCCGTCTGCTTCTTGATCTCTCTTCCACATTTCGGACAATGCGGAATCCCGATTCTTGCATACAGCAGTCGAAAATAATCGTAAATCTCCGTCACGGTTCCGACTGTGGATCTCGGATTGCGGTTCGTAGACTTCTGGTCGATGGAAATCGCCGGTGAAAGTCCTTCAATACTTTCTACATTCGGCTTCTCCATCTGCCCAAGAAACTGTCTTGCGTAAGAAGACAGAGATTCCATATATCGTCTTTGTCCCTCTGCATAAATTGTATCAAATGCAAGGGATGATTTGCCGGAACCACTGAGACCGGTCAGTACTACCAGTTTGTTCCTCGGAATATCTACATCAAGATTCTTCAGATTGTGTTCGTTCGCACCTCTGATCTTTATCAGTTCTTTCTTTTCTTCAGCCATCTGTTCTTCCTCTTCTATCTCTTCGCTTTACTCCATCTCATTCAAATGCTTTTTCAGCTCGATCAGCTTATCACGCAGTTCTGCTGCCGCCTCGAAATTCAGCTCTGCTGCCGCTTTCTTCATCTGCTTTTCCAGCTTCTTGATCAGCTTCTCCAGCTCTGCCACACTCATGGATTCCGGATCTTTTTCCAGCTTCATCTCTTCTGCTGCAACCTTCTTTGAAATACTGATCAGATCACGCACCGACTTCTTGATCGTCTGTGGCGTGATTCCATGTTCTTCATTGTATTTCATCTGAATCTCACGACGGCGCATCGTCTCATCAATCGCCATCCGCATCGAATCCGTCATGTTATCCGCATACATGATAACATGTCCCTCTGCATTTCTCGCCGCACGGCCAATGGTCTGGATCAGTGAAGTTTCCGAACGCAGAAAACCTTCTTTGTCCGCATCCAGAATCGCTACCAGTGTGATCTCCGGAATATCCAGACCTTCTCGAAGCAGGTTAATTCCAACCAGTACATCAAATACATCCAAACGCATATCCCGGATGATCTCTGTCCTTTCCAGAGTATCAATATCCGAATGTAAATATTTCACACGAATGCCAAGCTCCCGCATATAATCGGTCAGATCTTCCGCCATACGCTTTGTCAGCGTTGTGATCAGTACCTTATTCTTCTTCGCTGTTTCTTTATTTACCTCACTGATCAGATCATCAATCTGTCCTTCGATCGGACGCACTTCTACTTCCGGATCCAGAAGACCTGTCGGTCGGATTACCTGCTCTGCCCGCAGCAGTTCATGAGACTCCTCGTACTCTCCCGGTGTCGCCGATACAAACAGTACCTGGTCAATCTTACTTTCAAATTCCCCAAAGCTGAGCGGTCTGTTATCCTTTGCCGACGGCAGACGGAATCCATAATCCACCAGTGTTGTCTTTCTCGACTGATCGCCGTGATACATGGCTCCAATCTGTGGAATCGTCTTATGCGACTCGTCGATCATGATCAGAAAATCATCTGGAAAATAGTCAATCAATGTACATGGTGGCTCCCCTGCTTTCTGCCCGGTCAGATGCCTCGAATAGTTTTCAATTCCGGAACAAAATCCTGTCTCTCGCATCATTTCTATATCAAAATTCGTTCTCTCAGAAATACGCTGTGCTTCCAGAAGCTTATCTTCCCCTTTAAAATAACGGATCTGCTGCTCCAGTTCTTCTTCAATCTCCCCGATGGCACGCTCCATATTCTCCTTGGACACTACATAATGAGATGCCGGGAAAATTGCCACATGCCCGATCACATTCAACACTTCACCGGTCAATGTATCAATCTCTGTTATTCTGTCTATCTCATCACCGAAAAATTCAACTCTGTATGCAATTTTTTCCGAATACGCCGGGAAAATCTCAACCACATCTCCTCGCACCCGGAACGTTCCACGCTTGAAATCCATATCATTGCGGTCATACTGGATCTCAACCAACTTCTTCAGAACTTCATCCCTGTCTTTGATCATGCCCGGTCTAAGTGAAATCACCATCTCCTTGTAATCAATCGGCGAACCCAGTCCGTAAATGCAGGACACACTTGCCACAATGATGACATCATTCCGCTCAGAAAGCGCTGCTGTCGCAGAGTGGCGGAGCTTGTCGATCTCATCGTTGATGGCAGAGTCCTTGGCAATGTAAGTGTCGGATGACGGAACATAAGCTTCCGGCTGGTAGTAGTCGTAGTAGGAGACAAAGTATTCCACCGCATTGTTGGGAAAGAACTCCTTGAACTCCGCGCACAGCTGCGCGGCCAGGGTTTTGTTGTGGGCCAGGACAAGGGTGGGACGCTGGACCTGCTCAATGACCTTAGCCATGGTAAAGGTTTTGCCGGAGCCGGTCACCCCCAAAAGGGTCTGTTCGTTCAATCCCAGCTCCACGCCCTGGGCCAGGCTGGCGATGGCCTGGGGCTGATCCCCGGAGGGGGTGTAGTCGCTGACGACCTGAAATTTAGGCATAGAAACCTCCCGTACAGTTGTTTTCAGATGGGGGTTAAAAGGAATTTAAGTGACGGCTGTCCTTCAGGGAGACCATGTCGTCATCGGTCATGATGACATGGTCATACAGTGTGATGCCCAGGGGCTGAAGGGCGTCCCGGATGTAGTGGGTGATAAAAATATCTTCCTGGGAGGGGGTGGCGATGCCGCTGGGATGGTTGTGGGCCAGCACCACGGCGGTGGCGCCCAAGGCCAGGGCCTCCGTGGCAATCTTCCGCAGACTGATCTCATTGGCGCTGGGGCTGCCCTCGCTGAGCAGCCGGACCCCCAGGAGCTTGAGCTTTCCGTCGAAGCAGGCCAGAAAGGACATCTCATTTCGGGCCCCAAAGAAGTAGGGGAGAAACAGGGTGCGCAGGCTGGCGCTGTCGGAGATGATCACGTCGGCGCTGGTTCGGGAGGCCAAGTACCGGGCGGCAACGGCGGGGATGAGTTTCAGGAGGACCACGGTGTTCTCCCCCACGCCGGGGACCTTGGCCAGGTCGGCGGGGGAGGCGTCCAGAACGCCGGACAGGGAGCCAAAGGCCTCCAGCAGGCGGTGGGCCAGGGGGTTGACGTCTCCCTGGAGGCGGGAGTAAAATAGGAGGAGCTCCAGCACCCGGGGCTCGGAGAAATGGCGGAGCCCGCCCTGCAAAAATTCCCGCTTCATTCGGTCCCGATGCCCCTCGTGCACACCCATGACAGGCCCCTTCCTTTCCGGATTTTGTACCTTTTATCATACCGCTTTTTTGCCCCTTCGACAAGGGAAAGATGACCGGAGAAGGGTGAAAATCGGGAGAAAGACGCTGACAAAGGGAGAAACTTATGGTATGATAGCCAGAAAGTGACGAAACTCCCCGGGGTTTCGCAAGTTTGCGTCTGCCATCAGAGGAGGAAACCCAATGCGTATGAGAAGAAAAAAGAATCTGGTGCCCCGGATGGAGCGGTGTGCCCAGTGGCTGATTTCGGACCCCCAGGCTCTGCGGGGCAACTGGCGCTCCCTGCTGCCCGGAGCCAAGGAGCTCCGGATCGAGCTGGGGTGCGGCAAGGGCCGCTTCACCTGCCAGACGGCCGCCGCCGCGCCGGAGGTCCTGTTTGTGGCGGTGGAGCGGGTGCCGGACGCCATGGTCATGGCCATGGAACGGGCCCGGGACATGGAGCTGCACAATGTCTTCTTTATTGACGCCGACGCGGCCAATCTGCCGGCGTTTTTTGCCCCGGATGCGGTGGACCTC
>OJUG01001972.1_pt1 | contig 23607 bp, 31 predicted proteins | sample 1599841 | NCBI WGS metagenome assembly OJUG01 (sample SAMN04168659, study PRJEB22393) | human gut metagenome | biome: human gut microbiome; feature: stool | host: Homo sapiens | collected 2014-05-12 | reverse complement strand
TAAAGAACCTTTTAGAATAATTGATTATGAATAAATTTTTACTGTTGATAGCTTCCTCGTTATTGCTGTTCTTGGCAGTTGGTTGCAGTGGTGACAATGGTGGTGAAAAGCCGGACATTCCAGAGGTGCCGCCCCAGTTGGGAGAGTTAGCCCCAATTAGTTTGAGCCATGAAGAATTGGTTTCGGAAAAAATCATTCCTGTTGTCTATTCTAATAAAATCAAAATTACAACAGTCGGTCATTTATCCATAACAAGCCAATTATCCGCAGCAGACGAAAACAGGACGAAGATTACGCTTTATATTGTTCCGAATAGCGATGATACGAAAGGATATTTGGAAAGTTCGGTAAGTATAAACTATGATGAGACTCGTATCGGGACATTTAAAGTGTACCAGGCACGAAGACGCTACAGTATGACTCCTGTCAACTGGAGTAAAGCGGTTGGTAAATTATCCAATCTGCCAAAAGATGGTTTGGAGGCGACGAAATATGTTTATAATCTTGAGAAAACCACGAATGGCGCAGATTCTTATAAAAATTATCCCGCATTCGCATGGTGTATTGATATGAACTACGATCCTGAAAATAATATGGAATGGTATTTACCTGTATATGGCGAAAAAGCGTACGAGGAAATTTACACCAGTGATTGGAACTCTCATCATAACTTTTGGTCGTCTTCCCTAAATACTCAGGGGTCAGCGGTTACAATACTCAAGTGGGCCAATAGCATACAACAGGCGACGTATGCCGCCAGGTTAAGTGAGTCTCACTATGTTGCAGCCGCCAGAGCTGTAAAATAAAGTAGTATTACCTTTTTTCTTTTAGTTCTAAGTGATTATATGTCTGAAATTAAATGTCCTAAATGTGGATCTACACAAATCCATGCGGACAAAAGAGGATTTAAGGCCGGCCGGTTTGTCGCGGGAACATTAGTTGCGGGCCCATTGGCGGGTGTTGTCACGGGAGCAGCCGGGAAGAATAAAATTATTATTACCTGTCTTGCTTGTGGGCATCAATTCAAGCCAGGTCAAAGTAGCTATGCCGATTCAGGAACTCAAGGTTCAGTCATTTCAGGTCACCCAGAGGGTGTGACATACATAAAATCCAAAACCTCAGTTTATAAATGTTCTTACTGCGGAAAAATATCTACTTTTTCTGACTTCAATAGAAAATGTCCTTCCTGCGGCTCATATATCAAAGAGTCGGATAAGATTGATCGTAGTGATACCCCGGACACGCATTTCCTTTCTACTGCCGCGATTATTAGTTTCATGGTTGTAGCCATTTTTGTGATTGTCATTCTTGCTACATGCGTATAGAGATGGAAGAGAGTTGTGGGTTATTGTCCTTTGTGATAAAAACTGTTTGATAATCTACGGAAAGAAAGACAGTTTCGACCGTGACCGATACATAAAAATCTACTGGGGAGAATTTGAATGCCCGGATAAGTTTAATGAATTTAAAAAATTTTTAAAGTGATTGATTATGAAGAAGATTTTACTAATCTTGATATTTGTAACAGCTTCAGCAAATATCTACGCGCAGGACACTGCCGGAATTTACCACAACAATGAAAAGGTGGGATATTCCCGTATTATTGGGAAAAATGTAGGAAACATAGCAGGGGCTTACTTTACGTTAGGGCTGAGTTCAGCCAAATCAAATAAAGTAGTCGAAGGAGATTTTGCGGAGACAAAAATTAGCTCAGAGAATCCTGAATTTGTAATCGTATTTGGGGAAGATAAACAAACCGGATATATTTTCTCCAATGAACGGAATATCGACAATTTATTTCTTATTAAGTTGAATGAAAGGAAAAACAAAAGAGAAATCCGAACAGGAAAATACGGTCTTACGGGAGTAAAAACAGGAGTAAATGAGGATGACGTTATACCTCTGGCTATTGAAAAAATAGCAGATAACAAAATTAAAGTTCATCCAAAGAAACCATTGACAAAAGGAGAGTATTGTTTCTATTATATGGGTAGTGCACCAAGTGAAGATGGTGCATTTAATGGAGTATTCGATTTCTCAATAAAATAGATTGACTCAGAATTATTTAATGGCTTTGTTTTACAAAAATATTAGACTACTATGAAAACAATTTGGCTGTTGCTGGTTGCTACCTGTTTGCTTGGATGCGCTTCGAAAGAAAAAAAAGCTTTAAAATTAATTGACAAAGAAATGTTTAGTACGCTTTATGATTATGATAGTTATCAACCAGTAGAAATAAAAATAGATAGCGCTTTCACATCCATTTATATGGATAGTACCATTAGAGTACACGCAGCAAAAATAATCGCAATACTATCTCTATTGGAGGAAAGTAAAAAAAACGTTGATGAAGCGTTAAGTACAGCCCAAATATGGCAGGATAGTTATTCAGCTTATGGTCGTCAAAAATTTTTAACTGCTAAAGAAAAAGCATCGAAATGTATTGAAGAAATGGAGGCATCCATAAAACTCTGGGGAGAGAGTAAGGATACAATTACAATGCATGCAAAAGCCTTCAATCCCGAATTTCAAGGTTGGCAAGCAACTCACAAGTTTCGATGCAAAAGCAAAGGGGGAAGTAGTTTATTATCGACGCATATATATGTTTTTGACCCCCAAATGAAACAGATATTATACTCATACGACACAGAGGATGAAGACTTGACAAAAGCACACGATATTATTGACCAAGCTTTAGCTCAAACAGAGTGATTCTCACTCATACTAACTGTTTTATTACCACACACCGGTTTATCATTCCCTAAGTTCATTTGGTGAATCAAACCGCCTTGTTTCTCCCCTTGCAGCTATAAATATGTCAAAACCCTGAGAACTTCAACGCTCATTTTGTTTATCTTTAATAGATTTAGTATACTTTAATCTTAAAAAAACTTTTAAAATAATTGATATGAGGTATATACTGCTATTGATAGTGGTGGTGATTATGACAACATCCACGGGGTGTGCGAATCGGAGTGGTGGCCCGTCAGGCGCATCAATAGATCCGAGGAATTAATCAAACATGTATTATCTGAAGAGCAACCACCAATCCAGAAAGCCCAGGTAAATATCGGAACACTAAAGCAGCATCAAGATGGCTATTCCATAGGATCGGAAACCGAATGGACAAAATTGAAAAAGTTATTGTCTGATAAGAAAAATGATGCTATAGAGATCAGTTGGGTATGGGATTGTGGCCCTCAGTATGGGAATATGCCAATGAAATTAATCTATGATAGGAATAGCGGTACGCTTTCTCGCATCTTTACACAAACGAATGTAAAGGAAGTGTATTCAGGAGTGTCACCCGAGGGTTTGCAGGCATTTTTGGCTAATAATGAAAATGACATTTATGCGATTGAAAGATATAGCAAAGATGCTAAGTATGATTTTAATAACAGGGAAATGCGCAACGCAAAGGCCGGGGCAAAGCCAGAACAAGAATCAAATGGTACAGTTAAAATAGTTGCTGATTTTATCAAAGACAATATCCAAAACGCCAAAATATTGGGATGGTCAAAGGTTGTTGCGTATAACGACTACTGGGCTGTTAGATGTGAATATAGTGCGAAAAATACATTGGGCGAATCTATCTCCAATAACATTTGGTTTTATATTCAAAAAGGACAAGTCGTTGCACTAAAAGATAATGCAGGGAATATGCTGGACATTTGATAAATAGAAAATCGCAATACTTCATTGATTATATAAGCCGGGGATTATTCCCCGGCTTTTTATTTCACACAAAACCCAACGAGCTTACTTATAATACTCCTTCCCCCGGATATTCTCGTGATCGGGAATCGTCAGCAGTTCCTCTGATTCCCCGCCAGCCTTTACGATAAGCTTCTTTAGATCGGCGATGGAACGGATTTTATGAATATCCCCTTTGTACTCAACAAATCCATTGAGTTCTCCTGTGGAACCATCGGTAAATAATTCTGTGACAGGGACTCCAAGAGCAGAGGCGATGTCTTGAAGGGTGCTTAGATTGGGATTACCTTTCTTTATGGTATTGTGCATACTCGACCTCGAAACATTAAGTCTCCTTGCTAATTCAGCAATAGTAACCCCTTTTGATTCCAAAACATCCTCTATTCTAAGTGTCATGTTGTACAACTTTAATGATACGCAAATATAATCATACTTCTTTAAAATGAAACTAATTGAGAAAAAGTTTCAGAAAAAACATACAAATATTTTGTATTGTCATTTTTTAATAATACTTTTGTATTAAAGAAATGAAACAACCTAAAACAATATAGCTATGAAAACCTACCTAGCAACAGCACACCTCTCTAAATGGGGTAACGCAGATGAAAGAAAAAACAACTTTTTGCAAAAGCAATTCACGAACAAACGTAAAGCCGCCGAATGGTTGCGCCGGGTAAAAATAAAATTTTCAACAGGCAATCACACGGCTTTTTGTTCTTGGACTTCTATTGATGAATTAAAATAGTACGGCTATGAAAGCAGTGTTGAACGAAACGATTAACAGCGTTCGGTATTACGACGTTTACGGTGCAAGGTATATAGCGTTGGCCAAGTTCAAGGGTGGTTATTCAAAAGGCGATTTTTTCAGTGTTTACACCGAAACTGGTAGAAAATACGGTTGTAAGTACGATGGTAAAAGCATCGAAACAAGTATTGAAGTTCTTGAGAATGAAATGTTGCCCGAAATCGGCGATACTGTTGAATATAACGACCCTTGCAAGCCAGGGCAAAGAGTTACCGCCGAAGTTATCGATGTTTTCGAGAACGGTGATATTCGTACCGATCGTGACGGCCTAAGAACGGCATCAGAGTACTCGGTAATAAAGAAAGGGGTTATCAAGTTTGCCGACCCGAACCCCTTTCCCGAAAAGTAATGATTCTTAATAAATTAAAAACCAATACAACTATGACAAAGATAAGAAAAGAAATTGATTGCACCAAAACTGCATCACGCCCTATCGGGTACAGTTTGCCCTGGCAGGCGCAAGAGCTAGAGGTAAGCCCTACCGCATCATTCGGCCAAATCGAGCCGTGTAACCTTTATTTAACGGCGATTGCCAAAGCAGTACAAGAGTTCGTTATTGAAGAATGCAGCGGTAACAGTTATTCTGAGCAACGGTTGATGAATAAGATCGAAGCCGCCCGCCTATTGTTTGGCGATGAGCGCCAAAGCCTCAAAGCTATTCGTGGCATTAAATTTTAAAACCCTGCAATCATGAATAACCTTCAAATCTTCAATAATCAGCAATTCGGTCAGATTCGGGTTGTTGACGTGAATACGATACCTTATTTCGTGGGGTATGATGTAGCACTTGCTTTAGGTTATGCTAAACCCCGAAATGCTATCATGCAACACGTTGATTCTGAGGACGCCCTAAAACAGGGCGTATCTGACAATCAGGGCATTGTGCATGAAATGACTTTAATTAACGAATCAGGCGTTTACTCTCTCGTTTTCGGTTCTAAATTACCATCAGCAAAACAGTTCAAACGTTGGGTGACAAGCGAGGTTTTACCCTCGGTTCGCAAACATGGGGCCTATCTGACCGATCAAAAAGTCGAAGAAGTACTGACCGACCCTGATACCCTGATTAAGCTTGCAACTCAGTTAAAGGCCGAACGGGCCGAAAAAGAGCGCCTGAAAGAGCAGCACCGATTAGCAGAAGAGCAAATCAAGCTCAGTCAGCCGAAAGTCGAGTATTACAATACCGTATTGCAATCTGACAGTCTGATAGCAACCAATGTAATAGCCGATCAGCTGGGTTTAAGCGCTAAACGTTTAAATGAAATATTGCAGCAGAGACAATTGATTTACAGGCAAAACGACACGTTCGTACTGTATGCTAAATATCGGGGCCTCGGTTACGAGGGGTACAGAACACACACCTATATCAGCAACTCTACGGGCCAGCAGCACACCAAGCAGCACCTCTATTGGACAGAGAGAGGCAGAGCGTTTATACTCGGACTTTTGAAGAATGAACCATCTAAAAACGCATGACTATGAAAACGGCTCTTGCAATCTTTTTGACCAACGGCAATATAGTTATCACGGGTGATAACATATTTAAAGTGTTCGACAGTATATCACAAGCTGTCAACTACTGCAACGATAAGGGTATAGAGGCCCGAATGCTATAAACTTATAACCATGAAGCGAAAAATCATCAAAATATCAAAAGAACGGGCTATTGAGCTTACAATGAACCTGAACGGCATATCACGAGAAATAGCCGAAAAATACACGGACAGCGAACTGAAAGAAGTGCTGCGCCTTCTCAAACTGAAAGCTAACTTTTAATTACCTGCAACCATGAAAACTACCGATTTACGCGAGATTATGCGTCTTGCATGGCGAATGTTGAAAATTACGGGCCGGGCCTTCGATGAGTGCCTTCGCCGGGCATGGGCCAATTTCAAGCTAAGAAAGATGATGCAAAATAGAATCGTCGAGTTCTTTTACATCAAGTCGAGTACCGGCGAACTTCGTCAGGCATTCGGTACGCTTCAAAGGTCTGTTATCGAAGACAAGATTAAAGGCTCAGAGCGCAAAGAGAACGAAATGTGCTTCACTTATTATGACTGTGAACAAGAAGGGTTCAGGTCTTTCAAGCGGTTTAATCTGGTGAAGATCGTGAATGTCTGAAATTTTCACACCACACCGTGGTTGTCAAAAAATAATTCGTATTTTCAGTAAAAATATTTGTTTTATCACGTACCCACCTAAATCTTTGCACTATAACATGCGGGGTAGTGTAACGGTAACACGGCGGGTTAGTGTCCCAGCAGATCACAAGTTCGAATCTTGTCCCCGCTACAGAATCTAAAAATATCGTTATGAATGTATTGACACTCATCATTAAAAAGAAATGGCTCGACGAAATTCTGTCGGGCGAAAAAACAACAGAAGAACGCGAAATTCGCCCGAAGACGATCAAGAAATACGCGACAATAGTCGATCTCGCAACTGGCAAAAGTTATGACAACTACGACGATCTTTTCGCCGAGGTAAAGCCGAACGACAAGGGTTTTGACTTCGTGCCGCGCAAATACGACGCACTTCAGTTATATGCAGGTTATGAGACCGGCCGACCCGGCGTCCTCGTCGAAGTTAAAAGTGCAAGATGTATTCCTTTCTTCTATGAGGACGACAATTCGCCTGTATGGGACGAGTACAACGGCCAGAACGTACAGATGCTACACATCGAGTATCAGCTCGGTGATATTATCAGTAAAACCAATTGTTGAACCCTTTAAAATCATTGCTACACTAACACAGGTTACGGTGCAGGCCGCACAGACGGTGGCCAATTCATGAGTAGAGCAGACCGCCAGAAAGGTCTGAACAAAGTCTTTGGGGCAAAATAATGACCCCAATAGACCACGCAAACGAAGTGATTAGCCTTGTCCGCCAAAAAACGGACAGGGCGATCCTTTTTTATTCGTGTGGCAAAGATTCAGAGGTGCTATTAGACCTTATGGCCCCTCATTTCAAAGAGATCGTATGCGTGTTTATGTACTTCGTGAAGGGGTTAGACCACATAGACAACTATCTTCAAGCCGCAAAATCGAGGTACACCAATATTAAGATAATGCAAGTGCCCCACTGGAATTTATCAAGGGCGCTTCGAATTGGGCATTTCTGCGTCGCGAACACTCAGGTAAAAATAAAAAATCTCAAAGATATTGACGATCTCGTGCGCTTCAATACAGGTATAGACTACACATTCTACGGCATGAAGCAAGCCGACGGACTTCATCGACGACTGATGCTTCGAGGCTATGAAAATGAAGCGATAAGCAACACCAATAAGGTATATCCTCTTTCTCAATGGAAAAAAGCTGATGTATTAGCGTACATCAAGACACGTAGACTGCCAGAGCCTATAAGTTATACCAAGGAGGCTGGGAATGGGCTATGGTTTGATGCTAAATGTTTTTCATACCTACGCACACACTACCCCCAAGACCTTGAGAAGATATATTCCGTATTCCCATTATCTAGAAACATACTCTTGAAATATGACGAAGAAAAACGAATACAAGCAGAGCGAGACGATAGTAATTAAACGCTCGCAGATAAACTTTGCACCGTACAACCCCCGCAAAGAAGACCCCAGCGTAATCAAGAAGCTCAAGAAGAACTTTAAAGCCGTCGGATATTTGGGAGGTATTGTGTGGAATAAGCGATCATCCTTTCTTGTGTCCGGGCATAAGCGCGTACAGACACTTGATATTATGAATGAGTACGACGGATCGCCTGAAAAAGACTACGACATCAAGGTAGAATCTGTTGATCTGGACGATAAGACCGAACGCGAGCAGAACATCTTCATGAACTCACCATCGGCTATGGGTGAATTCGATATGGAGAAGATGAAAATACTCGTACCTGAAATAGACTATCTATCAGCAGGGCTTTCTGAAGCTGATATGAACATCTTCGGTATATCCATACTCCAAGAAGAGGTTAATTCGGGACTTATATCCGTGGTGGACGACTTCGCAGAGCTTCAGCGACCAATGCAGGAGCGCAAGGACGCGGTAAAAGAGATGAAGGCGCAAATAAGACAGCAGGCGGAACAAAATGTAGAGGAAATAGAATCATTCGCGATGATTCAATTCAAATCATATAGAGCAAAGTCATCCTTTATGCTTCGTTTTGGCTTTCAGGCAGACGATAAGGTTATTCCCGGCGAGCAGTTCGCAGATATGATCGAACGTGTGGAGTAGGCTTAACACATTGGACAGTATAAAAAATGAAAGGGAGGGATAAAAAACCGGCGTTGGAGATATTTGAGCAGGTTGCCAATGCGTGTGGCGGCGTGTTATCCGAGATCGCCGCCAACCTGAATGTATCGAGGGCGACGGTCTATAATTGGTGTAAGAGCGACGAGGGTTTCGCAGAGGCATTCGAAGATTCCCGCGAGCGGTTTATAGATCTCGCCGAGAGCAACCTCCGAAAGCTTGTGGCTGGCGTTCCAAATATTATCACAGACGAGAATGGGAACAAGGTGTTCGATGGATGGAAAGAACGCCCATCCGAGACGTCAATCATATTCACCCTTAAAACGAGGGGGAAAAAGCGCGGATACGTGGAACGCCAAGAGGTGGATGCTAATGTAAACATGAAGGGTTCCATCGATATCAAAGAATGGGTAAAGGATAGGTTGAAGAAAAAATGATCGAACCGCAGGATGCATATCTTCCCTTGTATGAAGATACCGAGCATTTCATCATCTTGATTACAGGAGGACGAGGTAGCGGAAAATCTTTCAACGCAGGCGCATTTGTCGAGCGCCTGACATTCGAAGAGGGACATGTTATCCTGTTTTGTCGCTATACCATGACTTCAGCGGCGGTATCGATTATCCCCGAATTTGTCGAGAAAATCGAAGCGGATGGTACAGGGGAATTCTTTCACATGACAAAGACTGACGTTGAAAATGTGATCTCCGGAAGTAAGGTTTTGTTCCGGGGTATCAAAACCGCCTCTGGTAATCAGACCGCAAAACTGAAATCTATTCAGGGTATCACGACGTTCGTGTGCGATGAAGCGGAAGAATGGACGAGTGAAGCCGATTTCGATAAGTTAGTGCTTTCGATTCGCCAAAAGAATATTCAAAACCGGGTTATCATTATTATGAACCCTACGGATTCGAACCATTTCATCTACAAGAAATACATCGAGAAAAACAATAAAACGGTCCAGATCGATGGCGTGGACGTTCAGATCAGCACTCACCCTAACGTTTTGCACATCCATACGTCTTATTTTGACAATGTCGAGAATCTAAGTGACGAATTTATTCGGGAAATCGAACGCATGAAGATTGAAAATCCGGACAAGTATGCACATGTGGTAATCGGCCGCTGGGTGGATGTAGCGGAAGGGGCGATTTTCAAAAAGATCAATCAGATTAAGGAGTTTCCGGCTTGGTGTGAGAAGGTTGCCTTGGGGCAGGATTTCGGATACTCTAACGATCCGACCGCCATTGTAAAATGCGGAGTGATTGGCAATGCTTTATATATTGACGAAGTATGCTATAAAACCCATATGCTGACAAAAGATATTATTTCAGAGTTGAAACCTTATAACGATCTGAAAGTAATGTCCGAATCGGCAGATCCCCGATTAATTGACGAGATAAGCAATGCCGGAATCAAGATATATCCGGTAGAGAAAGGCAGTGGGTCTATTATTGCCGGCATCGAAAAGATGCTCGAAATGGAAATATACATAACCGAGCGATCTTATAATATGTTGATGGAATTTAGAAATTACGTCTGGGATAAAGATAAAGATGGAAGGCCGGTCAATCAACCGGCAGACGGGCAGGCCGACCATCTTATCGATGCAGTGCGCTATTATATATTGGGGATGATCCTCGGGAAAGTCCGACAAGTAAAAAATTACGAAGGATATTTTTAAGTCATGAAAACATTAGAGGAAATATTTGCATTACAAACAGAGGCGGAGAAGATATTTTATCTGAAGCACCGGCGCACGCCTTCGCCTGATGTAGATTCCTTGTACAAGGACTGGAATCCCGACCTCCACGAGGTGATGGATGAGAATATCCGTCCCGATAGTAAAGTGATTGCCGAAGAAGCCAAGCATGACCCCATAACGGGCAAAGATATTCCGGCTCGGTATAAGAAGGACGATATCAATCCGACTAACCGGATTATGCTTCCTTTGGAACAGGACATTACAAACATTCATACCGCTTGGACAGTAGGAAATGACCCGAAAGTAAATTGCAAACCAAACAACGACCAAGAACAGGAGCTATTGTCCGTTATCAATAGTGTTTGCAGAAAGAATAAGATGCGCTACAATAATAAGCGTATTGTTCGCTCTTGGTTGTCCGAAACCGAAGTTGCCGAGTATTGGTATGTCGTCAAGGATGATAGTTTTTGGCGCAAAATCCTCGCTCAGGTGAAAAGTATGCTCGGACACGGTCACATGCCGCAGTATAAACTCCGTTGTGCCATTTGGTCGCCGTTTCGGGGAGATAAGTTATATCCGTTTTTCGATGAAAAGGGCGATTATCTCGCTTTGAGCCGGGAGTACCGGATAAAAGACATCGACGGTACGGAGACGATTTATTTTATGACCGTCACCGATCAAAAAGTGTATAAATGGAAGATGGAGTCCGATTGGGTAAAAGTCAGCGAATTTAGACACAACTTTGAGAAGAACCCGACGATTTACTCCTGGCGGCCTCAGTCGTTGTGCCACAACATTAAACCGATCCGAGAGAGATTGGAACGGTTGATGTCGAATTTCGCTGATTGTATCGACCGCTGCTTCTTTCCGTATCTGATCCTTGAAGGCGATATACAGGGAACGCCGCAGCAGTCAGGCAAAAACAGGCTTATCAAAGTCACCAACAACGGTAAGGTATATTATCTCAATTGGGATCAATCAAGCGATGCCGTGCGGTTGGAGCTGGACGGTCTATGGAATAAAGCCTATCAGCTCACCAACACGCCGCAACTCTCTCTGGAATCGCTTAAAGGTCTTGGAGAGGTCCCCTCCGGGAAAGCGTTTCAATTTCTGTTTATGGGGACGAATCTCGCTGTCGATAATCACGCGGAGGTAATCGGCGAACATATTCAGCGACGGTATAATTTCCTCGCATCTGCTGTGGGGTCGCTCAATGCAGAATACCTCAAGGCTTCTCAAACCATAGACATTGAGACGGAAATACAGCCGTTTTCCATTGATGATTTAGCCGAGAAGATCAAGAACGCTTCAGATGCTTGCGGAAAGCCGGTAGCATCCCTTAAAACAGGTGTAATGATGGCTGGACTGGTTGACAACTACAAAGATGAAATCGAGCAGATCGCAGAAGAAGAGAAAAACGGTACGATTGAGAATAAAGATCAAAAATAACAGCAAAAATATTTGGATATACACGTACCCGCCCCAATATTTGCATTGAGTTATGGCTGTTCTATCGAAACGACGGGAACATCCGGATTCGAGATGAAAGAACGGAATGTAAAAATAGCTATACTGCACGAAATCCGGTGCAAAAAGTGCGGGCGAAAACTCGCTGAAATGCAAGGAGTAGTACAGATAAAGTGTCCCAAATGTGGACACTTAGCCACATACCGGATTTAAAATAACGATTTACAGAGTGCCACCGAGCGCCAATTTCCTTACGGGGAGGTTGGCGCTTTTTATTTCAATCGAAAATTATGAAAGAAAAACTTTTGGCATTGCTCAAAACCAAATTCCAGGGGGTTGACGATGCGATCCTCGACCGAATCGCAACGAAGAAGGCAGAGGGTGTGACGGACGAAGCACAGTTACCTGCCGTTATGGAGGGGATCGGGTTTCAGGACGTGTTGACAAGCTACGGCGATTTCCGTGCCGGGGATGCTTCAGTTAAAGCCGTAAGCAATTATGAAAAGAAGCATAACATAAAGGACGGAAAGCCTATTGGGCAACCTGCCACCGGGGACGGGCAGATAAATAACGAACCCGCAAAGCCTTTCGATGCCGAGGCACTTAAAGCCGATATGCTAAAGGCGTTCCGTGAGGAGATGGCTGCTGCAGCCCAACAGGAACAGCAGAAGGTGCAACGAGCCGCTGCCATCGCATCGAAAGCTAAAGAGTTCGGAATTCCCGAAAAATTCGCTGCCAAATTCAACATCGCTCAGGGCGTCGATCTCGACGAGTATTTCAAAAGCGTGAAACAGGAGATGGCAGACGCCGGTTTCGAGTTTTCCGAACCGCCCGCACAGGGCGGCGGTATGACCAACAATGGAAATGATATCGCCAAACTGATCAACACGGGCACAGAACAGATTGTTAAATCTCAAAACAAGTAAAAATGCCAGCAGGATTTAAGTATGACCTGAACTCGATGGATGTGCTGAAAGAACTGTGCCGGTTCGACACGGTTTACCGTCTGTCTGGAGGCTTCAACTTCGAGGACGCGAATGTGCCCGCAGGGACGAAGCTCATGCCGCTCGCGCCGCTGTATGTCGATTTTAAGACACGCAAGGCTGTAGCGGTGAAAAATGTTAAAGTGCTCGAGAAAGTTACTACCGGAACCAAGATCAAAATTGCCAAAGGATCGCTCGCTTATGTGGGTATGCACCTGGGGGACGGAACAAATGGCGCTACGGTATCGAGCATCAGTACTTCCAATGCCAATTATGACGAACTCACTATGAGTGCGGCCCTCGCAGCAGAAAAGGACGCTATCCTTTTCGAAGCTTCCACAGTTGCAGGTACGACACCGAAAAAGACGGCAAACGTCCTCAATTATGCCGTTACCAAAGCCGAAAGCGGCGCTACGGTGACCGTAATCGCTCAAGCTTACGAGGTACAGGAATCGAAGCTTTACGTGCCGATTTCAGCCAAAGACAAAGAAACCCTTACATCTCGATTCCTTTTCACCATCTAAAACAAGACGGCAATGAAATTAACACTTGAAGTTTTATTCAATGATCCCAATGTCGTCAAGGCCGTAATCGATCGTTCGGTGGCGACGCAGCAAGATGAAATTTTCTGGAAACGGTATCTTGACTTCGAAGAGACCAAATCCCGTGTTTTCAAAACATACCTCGGGACCGTTACAGGGGTAACGGCAGGCTCGGTTATCGACCGCAACTCCAACAAACCTCTGCGTGAGCGTAAATCACTCGGCAGCGGTTATGGAGAGGTGGCCTATCTGGGCGACCGTTACCAGATGGACAACGACCGCCTGGACATGATCAAGTCGCTTATCGACAAGTTCAACTCGGCCCGTTCGGCAGATCAGGCATCGGCCATGAACGCTATTATTGACTATATCGTGGACGACGTGCGCCAGATTCGGCTCGCCCCCCACAAGCGGATGGATATTGTTGTAGGCGATCTGCGTTCCGACGGAATCGCTTCGGTTACCCTTGCAGATAACCCGCAGGGTATCGCGCTGCTCGATATGGAGCTTCCCGTAAAGAGGATTACTCCCGCCACAAGCGATAAGAGTAATTTTATTTCCTACCTCAAGAAGCAGATCGAGGCATTGCGCCCGACGATGGGTCGCTTCTCCGTAATGGAGATGTCGCGCTCCACGTTCAACAAGAACATCGTGGGTTCGAGCGAATTTACGAACACCTACAAGATGATCTTCAGCGGGGCGCAGATGGCATTGGCCGGAGGGCTTATTACCGATGCGATGACTAACCAGGTCTTTGCCGGGATTGGGCTGCCTCCGGTACGCATTATCGACGATATGGTGGCTTTGCCGGACGGCACTAGCAAACAGGTATTCAAAGACGACCGCATTGCGCTGCTTCCGCAGGACAAGATCGGCAAAATGATGTGGCATGAGCCTTATGAGATCGCCGATCCTATCCCCAATAAGGCGTACACCCGTCTGGAAGGTGGTATGTGGACTTCGAACTGGCGCACCGAAGAGGGCCGGTTTATGGAGTACGGTGCAGAATGGATTCCCAACTTCACGGCTCCGAACAAGATCGCCATTCTCGACCTTTCAACGATGAATGCGTAATTTATGACGAACTACGAGGCAATATCGGCGAAACTGTACCCTTACAGCGTGGATGATAACCTGATCGAGGTATCGTGTATCGACAACGGATTGGAGTGTGACGATGTATATTCTCCCAAGCAAAAAACTGAGGTTGCAATGACGGTTATTTCGATTCTGCGCAACCTGATCGCCTTGTCCGGCGAAAGCAACGGAGGATACAGTCTTTCTTATGATATAGACGGACTGAAAACACGAATCTGTCAAATCGCAAAGGATAGTGGTCTTGCCGATATTGCCGACGAGTTCAATTCCAAACCTCAGATTACTTTTCTGTGATCCGGTTCCCTTATATTCTTGAAATGTGGTACGAGAAAGATGCTACGCTGAATCCCGATGGTTCGTGGACTGCGGGTGTCCACCAGTGGCATATCGTCGGTAAGTGCAATGTCCGGCAAAACGGACAAGCAAGGCAGATCAAAGGGCAAAACGGAGATTCTTTCCTCTATTCATTCGAGGTTACAATGCCTGCCAATACACAATCCATTCCAATTGGAACGAAAGTTCGCGTCTTGGACAATCGTGGTTTCAATGTTTTTGACCATACACCTCACGTCGGCGATAAGCCGAAAGATACGAATGCCGTACTGTATACTGTACAAGGATTCAGTAAAAGCGGACAACGGAATGAAGACGTGCGGCTATGGCTCTGAAATGGACAAATCCCCAAAATCTCGACCGGTATTTTCGACAATTGCAGGAAGAGTATGACCGCAAAGCTATTATTTGGCTCGAATTGCTCGGAGACCGGGTTGTAAAGTATGCACGTGAACACGGATCATACACCGACCGAACCGGCAACTTACGTAATTCCATAGGTTATATAGTCATTCAGTCAGGGAAAGTCGTCAAGGATGGTTGCGGTAACAGCGAACCTCAACGGAAAACTCGCGAACACCTGCTTGATGTAGCGAAAGAACGAAGAGGTTATAAAACCTATCTCGTATGGGGAACAGGGATTGAATACGCGAGGTGTGTCGAGGCAAAAGGATTCGATGTGATAGAAGGATCAGGGGACTGGGTGGAATCCAACGCTGAAACACTCAAGGTCGAATTCGCGAGATTTTTAAAAAGCAACAAATTATGAATCTGACATCGACAGAAACATTTAAGTTCATTTGGGATCGCATCCTCGATTCGCCGTTACATGAAGCTATACCGATCATGTATGCCGATCATTATCCGAACAATCCGACAGGAGAATTTATTGTCGTCACCTCTTTGTCGAACGTTATCGGTACTTCACAGGTTGTTACTGTAAACGTGAATATCTACGTACCGGACAATACGCCGACGATCAATGCTGAGAAACAGCGCTATCCTGATCGCAACCGCCTGAACGAATTAACGCGTATCGCTTTTGATTCGCTGGAAAATTATCCCATCGCAGAACGTTGGTTTTTCGACGTGAGCGATGAGACTATCATTAGTGAGGAGAATATCTCCTACACTTTTTCAAATATTAAAGTCAAACTTAAAAAACACTAGATCATGCAACTTGTAGGTCTTAATTCCTGTCATGCAGGAGCACCGCTGCCTAAAGGCGTAAAAGACGCGGGAGCTACCGCGCTCCTGAAGGCATTAACTAAAATTACGCAACCTTATAATGGCGGCGTAACGTTCAATTTCTCGAACCCCACGAGCAATAAGTTTCATCGCGAAGGCGAGGCCGATCCCTTTTTCTCGCTGCGCGACGTAACCTCGGGTTCAAAGGAAATCACCTGGAACATCGCCGACTTCGACGACGCCACGATGGAGTTCTATTTCGGCACGACCGAGGCTGCCAAAGGGGAACTGTATGAGGGAGAGAAATCATTCGTGTTCGACTCCAAATCGGGAGGTTCTCTCGCTTTCGCACGCCTGAAGTACACAGCCACCCTGACAGGGGGATTGAATACGAGCGATCCGCTTCAGATCGCCGTTTCTGCCGAAGTACTTGCCCCTACAGAAGGCGGTGTCGCATGGAGCCCCATTGCAACACCTGAGTACACGGTGACTGAATAGCTGTGACCTCCATCCCGCCGGGAAGTTAACGACTTGCATCACGTAGCGAGAACGGGGCGGGAACAAATTTATCGCATATGAAAAACAAGACCTCAACAACCGATAAACGGGCATACGACATCCTCACAGAAAAGCCCGAGTCTTTTGAAATAGAAGGTTTGGACGGAAAGAAAGAAACTCTCTATCTCCATCCCCTCCAATTAGGCCGGTTGGCAATGATCAGTCGCCGTTTGTTAGACATAGACCTATCCTTGTCCGATGAAACGGAAAACGAGGTGCAAAAAATGTGGCGTATTTGTGCGGAGAAACCACACGAGGTAGCGGAAATAATAGCTATCGCAACCCTTAGAACCAAACAGGAGATCGATGAGAGACTGACAGAGAGGACGGAATTGTTCCTCAATTCCCCGACTATGCAGCCTGCAGCGCTTACCAATATTTTGTATTCTATAGTTTTTCAATCCTATTGTGCGGATTTTATGAAGGCTATTCGCTCGGTAAAAACGCTTCAGGTAACGATTTCCCCAGAGATGAAGACGGAGAGGATAGCCACTACGGGGGACGAAGTATCTGGGGACAAATCGACGCTTTCATAAGTCGCTATCATTGGACGCTCGAATATATCCTGTGGGGCGTTTCATGGGCCAACATACAGCTTATGATTGCCGATGCCCTCAGAACGGATTACAAGGACAGATCGGGATATAGCCAACAAAATAGTAATGTCCCCGAAATCATGGATATGAATGACCCTAAATCAATGGATGTTCTACTCAAAATGACAGGAGGAAGATAAAACATGCTCGACGAAATTATAAAATCAGCATCAGCACTCGGTGCTTGCAAACAGATAGACGAGGCCAATGACTATCGTTCGTTAACCACGCTGTTTTTCTCCCCGCAGGGACAGGAGTTCTGTAAAAAACACAACTTCCCATCCCTTGAGATATTCAGGCAGATTAAAAACGACATTGAAAAAAAGGGGATTTATATTGATTGCGGGACAATCGACCTTCCGGAAAGAAAACATATTTGTCTGATCGGAGATACCTCGGCTACTATCGAGGCATCGGGTGTTGAATATGTTCATACGATCATCCTGATGCACGGAGCCAAAGCCATTATCAACGCATCTAATTACGCCGTGTTGCATATTGTCAATGTCAGCGGTTTAGATGTTACAATCAATAAGGATAACACCGTTGCCGTATTATGATAAACCTTACCGTAGTTATAGATAATGACGAAGCGATCCGGAAATTCCGAGAGCTTCAGCAAGTTGCGAAATCCACAACTTCAAGCATGGTTACTGATGCAGACAGGATGGATGCCGCTATGCACCGATTCGGGATGACGATGGGTAAAGTCGGCGTTGCCGCCGCTCTTGCCGGTCTGGTAAAACAGATCGCACAAACCCGAGGGGAATTTCAGCAATTAGAGGTAGCTTTCACCACCTTACTCCAGAGCAAAGAGAAAGCGGATGCCCTGATGTCACAGATGGTCGATCTGGCGGCAAAAACGCCTTTCGACTTGCAAGGCGTGGCCTCCGGAGCCCGTCAGCTTCTCGCATACGGATTCGCGGCAGATGACATTACCGATACGTTAACCCGTCTGGGCAATGTGGCGGCAGGGTTGGGATTGCCGTTGGAGCGCCTGACTTACTTGTACGGCACGACCGCCGTGCAAGGACGGGTGTATGCACGGGATATGCTCCAGTTCACGGGCTCCGGTATTCCGATGTTACAGGAGATGGCAAAAATGTACGGCAAGACCACCGAAGAGATCAATGCGATGGTTTCGGCAGGTAAGATCGGCTTCTCTGATGTAAAAAAGGTTATCGAAAATATGACCAACGAAGGCGGTCAGTTCCATAACCTAATGCAAGAGCAGTCCAAAACGATTAGCGGCCTTATTTCAAACCTCGGAGATGCCATTGATACGATGTTTAATGACATTGGCAAGTCGTCCGAGGGGATGATTGCCGGGGTACTGCAAGGGACTATTTCATTGGTTGAGAACTATGAGAAGGTGCTCGACATTCTCATTCCGCTAGTTGCTACATATGGAGCATATAAAGCAGCATTGATAGTAACGGCTGCATTACAAAAAGTTGTAGTAGCATTCGAAACGACACAGGCTATTTTAGAGCAAACCAAAATGCTTACCAGGGCGACTCAAGCACAAATTTTATTCAATAAAGCCGTCAAAGCCAATCCTTATGTATTAGCAGCAAGCGCTATTGTCGGCATCGTGACTGCTCTTGCCGTATTTGCTAAAAAAGCCAAAACGACAGAAGAAATAGTTACCGATCTTGATGCTGCCACCAATGAATATATTTCAAGTTCAACCAACATATCTAAACTTGCTGATGAATATGAAAATCTGACTCCTAAAGTATTAAAAACAAAGGAAGAAAACGACCGCTTAAAAGAGGTTATATCTCAACTGGCCTCAGTTGTGCCAAATGCCGCCTCCCAGTTTGATGAATATGGACGCGTATTAGACATCAACATTGGAAAGGTGCGTCAATTCAGCGAAGCGCAAAAAGAGGCCTTACGACTTGATGTGACGCAGCAGATTACAACAGCTAAGAATAGACTTACTGAAGTAGATAAGGAACTACAAAAAGAGCAAGCTATTTTTCAAGGCAAGAAAATTCAACGGTATGGATATAAGAAAGGTGAGGATGGGTCTAATCAATACGGATTAGTTGATATTCCTGCCACCGAAGAGCAGATAGCAGCATCTGCAAAACGTGCTAATGAATTGTATGCGGAACGCGAACAATTAACAGCCTCTATCACAAGAGGTGAAGAGGTATTGCAGGGCATCACTGTAAAAAAAACTAAAGATCAACCAAATCAAACGGTTGCATCTTTTACAGATCAACTTAAGAATGCACGATTAGAACTATCAACTTTTAAACAAGAATTATCAGATTTAAGGTCAGGCAAATTGCCTTCAGGGGCAAATGCGGATTTTGATTTTGCCAAAGCTATTGAGGATAAAAATAAACAGATCAAAGAAGCACAAGATAAAGTTAACACCCTTACGGGATACGATCCTAAACAAACAAAAAAAGATTTTAAATCTCAAAAGGAACTTTCCGACGCTATCCTTGCCAATGATCTGGCCTTGCAACAATCCCGTATTGATATTCTTGCAGAGGGAAAGGAAAAGGAATTGCAGCAGATCGAATTGGATCACGAAAAAGCCGTTCAGCAAATCGAAAAATCCCGTCGGGATTTGATTGCTAAGAACGGAGGTAAGCCGCTTTCAAAGGAACAGGAAGACAGTTTTACAGAACAGCTCAAAAACACAAATAACGCAACGGATAGCCAGCGCATTGCCGTTAAGTTGAAGTATGCCAAACAACTAGAAGACATCTACAAACAAATCACCGATAGCAGTCTGTCTGAAATTGATCGAGAGTCCAGAGGAATCAAGGAAAAATACCAGGAATTACGAGATACAGTAACCCGCCTCCTTGAAGGTGGAAGTATTTCTAAGGAGAAGGCCACAGAATGGTTCGGCATGATAGATCAAAACGAGATTGCCGACAATTTAGAGGCTGTGGTTAACAAATATGGCTCTGCCGAGGATAAAATTACTAAGATACAGAAAGAAGCGGCTGCAGCCCGTGCAAAAGCGACGGAAAACAATCGTACCGATCTGATCCCTCAAATCACCAAACAGGAACAACAGGATATAGGGAAGGTTAAAGTCGACGAGTTGATGAAAACCGACGACTGGATCAACTTGTTCCAGAATCTCGATGCACTTTCGAGTAAAGAGATTTATCGGATCATAGATAACATCAATGAACAGCTTAAGAATGCTAATCTCGACCCGATTAATTTCAAGACTGTAACCGATCAGCTTGAGCAAGCACAAGAGAAAGCGATAACTAAAAATCCTTTTTCTGCTATCGTCCACAGTTTCAAAGATTACAAAACCGCTCAAGAGAAAGCTATTGGACTGCAAAACAAATACAATGAAACGCAGGACAAAGCCGATAAGGAAAACGCAGATCAGGCCAGTTTAGAGGCTATCCGAAAGAAACAACAAGCATGGCAAAGCGTTGTTAGCACCATTGGCGAAATGGGACAGGCTCTTGGTGCGACCTCCGATCTTCTCGGACAGTTCGGAGTCGAGAGTGCTGAACTGGATGGGGTAGTTAAGGCTATGAATTCCATTGCATCCATAGATGTAACCAGACCTTTTTCTGTTGTTACCGGCATCATTGGAGGTATCTCCTCTCTGATTGGTGGCATATTTAATGGCAAGGACAGGCGTGCTCAAAAGCGCATCGAAAGACTGCAGAACCAAGTAGATGCACTTCAAAAATCGTATGAAAAGCTAGATCGGGCTATAAACAAGGCCTACTCCAGTGATGCCAAAGAGTTGATCGAGGATCAGAATAAGATGCTCCAGCAGCAAAAAATACTTATTCAACAACAAATCCGCGAAGAACAAAGCAAAAAGAAAACGGATCATGACCAGATAAAACAGTGGCAGGATCAAATCGATGAAATAAATAACACCATCGAAGATAATGTTGCCAAAGCTCAGGATGCGATATTCGGTTCTGATGTTAAATCGGCCATAAGTGATTTTGCGGATGCATACGCTGAAGCGTGGGCATCGGGTGAAGACCGGGCCGCAGCTTCGAAAGATTTTGTGAAGAACATGATTAAGCAAATGATCGTCGAGGCCATGAAAATGGATATTGCGGCCCCGATGCAAAAGGTGCGGGACATGCTCGAAACGTTTTGGGCTGACAAGATTATAACTCCATCTGAAGAAGAAATAATCAATCAGATGGTAGGTGATATTGGGAGCCAACTGGATGGCAAATATTCATGGGCCGACAAATATTTGAAAAATGAAGATGATTCAAGTCAAGATGCATCCTCAAAGGGGTTCCAGACTATGTCACAAGAAACAGGCGAGGAACTTAACGGTAGGTTTACGGCTATCCAGGAATACACGGCCAATATACGCGATACTGTTACCTCAATTTTACTTCAAGGTGGCCAGCAACTGAATGAGACTATCAACATTCGCGATGTAGCTATTCAACTCAATGGAAATGTTGCAATCATTAAAGGCCACACTTCACACCTCGAAGAGATGGACAATAAGCTCGGTAAGATGGTGAAAATTATGAACGAAAAACTTTGATATGGACACGATTAACGGCAAACCCCTTTCTCAATTCGGGGCTACAATGTTAAGTGGAGCTTACGCGGAATTAATGACACCTGCCCCGTTGAAATCTTTCCTGGAAAACAAGGACAGGTCGAAAGATGGAACCGATGTCCTTATTAGCAATCCCAGACTGGATGAAAAAGAAGTAACGCTCAATTTTGTCATTGCCGGTGGCAGTCAAACCGAATACATCTCCAGGTACAATGCATTTCTCGCCGAATTGTATACCGGACAAGTCTCGCTGTTTGTTGAAGATTTAAATCAAACATTCCGATTGTTGTATTCGAGTGTGACCAAATTCGGCAACTATCGGCTTCATGCCTGTGAAATCGCAGTAAAATTCAGAGAACCTAATCCGAACAACAGAAGCAACCTGTAATGATCAATATTAAGAACATAGACGGTTCCTTATTGTATGCCGCTCCCATAACCAAAGATGCGGTATTTCATCATGAATTGATGTCCTCTGAATACATCGAACTGGTGTTTAATGAGGTCACGGTAATAGATATTCCTATTGGAGCCTATGTGGAGTACAACGGGAGCAGGTATACCGTCACCAATCCCGTTACCCCGGATATCATAGACGGCGGGTATAAATACACCATCCAATTCAAAGCCGATTGGATGCGATGGGAAGGTGTTACCTATTTTTACATCAACGAATTCTCCCAGAAAAATGAGACAAGTTGGTCAATGACGGCTACTCCTGACTTGTTTTTGCAAATGATCGTGGAGAACATTTCACGGGCAACGGGGAAAACTTACACTTTTTCTTACGATTCCAGCCTGACAGCCACAAAAGACCTGCAATTCAACAATACGACTGTCCTTGAAGCTTTGTCAATGGTTGCCGATGCTTTTGAGACGGAATGGTGGATTGAAGGTGCTGTGATACATTTATCCCGCTGCGAGCATGGCGATGCGTTGGCTTTGACCTGTGGCCAAAATATAGGTATTCCGAGTGTGCAACGTTCATCTGAATATGCAACACGCATCTATGCTTTCGGATCGACGCGTAACATTACCCAGGATTATCAAAGCAGCGGCACAACGAACGCTTTGGTTGAAAAGCGGCTAACGCTTCCGGTTGGTAAATACCCGAACGGATATAAAGATATCAAGCCGAATTTGTCCCCGGAAGAAGTCATCGAAAAGACAGTGATCTTCGATGATATATATCCGTCATCTGATTTTGCGATTTCGGATGTGAGAGTGAAAGTTAGCGTGGACGCGACTACAGAGGTTGGAAAGGACGAGAACGGAAACCCGATTTACGCTTCAATGCCCGTATATTTCTTCAAAATTGCAGGAATAGCATTTTCAGAAGATTTAATTATTGAAGGGCTGACGCTTAAAGTTCACTTCTTAACAGGCCACCTACAAGGACGGGAGTTCGAACTGGCATATCACAAAGACACCTCCGAATATGAAATAATTGTCAACCAAGACGGCGCGATTAAGATTCCGAATGAAACCTTATTGCCACAAGACGGTGATACGGTCGTTCTGTTCAATATCGTAATGCCGGACGAATATGTGACTTCAGCTGAAAACAGGTTGGAAACAGCGTTGGATGATTATATCGAGAAGGAGCTACTGAGCGACAATAATACCTATAGCTTCAAATCTAATCCCGTCGCATTTGCTGAAAATAATACATCGGTTAATGTTGGCCGAAAGGTTATACTCAATCACGGAACAGGAACCTTGCAATCTCGTATTTTATCAATTGAATACCCTTTGGAGTCTCCATCCAAAGTGGATGTCAGTGTCGGAGAAAGCATCCCGAGATCGGAAGAGCGTCGTGTAGGGAAAGAGTGTAGATCTCGGTGGTCGC
>OJUG01001970.1_pt1 | contig 23609 bp, 18 predicted proteins | sample 1599841 | NCBI WGS metagenome assembly OJUG01 (sample SAMN04168659, study PRJEB22393) | human gut metagenome | biome: human gut microbiome; feature: stool | host: Homo sapiens | collected 2014-05-12 | reverse complement strand
GCGACCACCGAGATCTACACTCTTTCCCTACACGACGCTCTTCCGATCTATATGACCTTCATTCTGTAATGCCTGAATCAACTTTTGTTTCTGTTTTGGAGTAACACGACCAAATACCGTATACTTAGAAACACTTTCTTGAATCTTTTCATCACTATCCAAAGTGGTTGCATCAATATATTTAGTTGCATTTTCGATTCCCGCCTGTACAGCAACCTGAGATACTGTTTTGGGATTGTCACCGGATATGACTTTTATTGCAACATTCTGTTCCTTAAAATACTTAAATGTCAAAACAGCATTTTTTCTAATAGGATTAGTAAAAGATATAAATCCCATAGGTATTACTTCATCTTTTATTCCCTCATCAATTGAGTCTCCCATATATTTTGCAAAAATAAGTACACGTTCACCTTTTTCTGTATGATTGGCAATTTCAGCTTCAATTGTTTTAAAATTGTCTCCCATAACAAATTCCGGTGCACCTAATAAATATGTTCCATCAGAAAATGTTATTCCTCCATACTTGAGACTGGAAGAAAATGGAAATATATGAATTGGTTTTCTATATTCACTTTTTTTCCCATTTTTATTCACATACTCTTTTAAAGCCTGCATAGTAGCATTATTATCCATTGATGCCATGGCATAATCAACAATTAGTTCCTTTAATTCATTAAGTGATAGGTTTTCATCTTTATTTTCTTTACAAATAAGTATGTCCTTAACCTGCATATCAGGTTCAGTGATTGTACCTGTTTTATCTACACACAACACATCAACACGGGCCAATGTTTCAATGCTTTTCATATCATGAAGCAGTACCTTTCTTTTTGCCAAATTCATTGTGCTAATGGCCAGTGCAATTGTTGTAAGTAAATATAACCCCTCCGGAATCATTCCTATAATTGCAGCGACCATAGATGTTACGCTTTTTCTAATTGATATTCCATTTACAAAATGACTTTGCCAGAACAATACCAGCCCAATTGGAATAATAACAATACCAATCCATTTCACAATCAAATTGATGGACCTTATCATTTCAGATTGTTCCTTACTTTCCATGGACTTGGCTTCAATGCTAAGTTTTGAAATATATGATTCATTTCCTACCTTTTCAAGTTTTGCATAACATTCTCCTGATACAACAAAACTTCCTGACATAAGCTTACTTCCTGTATTTTTTTCTATTTCATCAGCTTCACCAGTTAATAATGATTCGTTTACCTGAACACTTCCTTCTATTACTACTGCATCTGCACAAATCTGTTTACCTGCTGTTAGAAAAATAACATCATCCTTGACTAATTCCTCTGAACGGATTTGCTTATTTTGGCCATTTCGCACAACATCAACATGAGGAGCATTTAATAAACTCATTTTTTCTAAAGTCTTTTTTGCACGCAACTCCTGAACAATTCCAATCAATGTATTTCCAATTATAATTGGCAAAAATGTCAGGTTTCGAAAAGAACCAACAAATATTAAAAGCAGACTTATAATTAAAAATATTAAGTTAAAATATGTAAAAACATTTGATTTAATTATGTCTTTAACTGTTTTATCTGTTGATATATCAGCATTGTTTGTAAGTCCCTGATTTATTCTGGTTTTTACCTCATCATCCGATAAGCCAAATATCATATTATTATCTATTTCGTTCATTTACTCACCTTTTTCTAATTTCATTTTTCCTGTGTTCTTTTCATTTTCACATTCCTAATTGTTTAAATTATTTCTTTTTCCTTTTTGAAACAGGTGTTTCATTTTTCATATATGTTTCCCACACATTCATTCTGTCATCTTCATCGATTTGTCTTATTACCTTTGCAGGTATGCCGGCTACAATACTGTTTGGTGGAACGTCATTCAATACAACTACTCCGGCAGCTACAATGCTATTTTCTCCAATTGTAACTCCAGCTGAGACTGTAACATTTGAACATATCCAACATCCGTCCTTTATGGTTATAGGTTCTGAATATTCAAGATTGTGCCTTCCGTCTGGATAATCTGCATTTAAGCGTTCTTCAGCAAGAAAAGAATGATTTGGTGTTGCCAATGTAACATTTGCTCCAATCCACACACCATTCCCTAAAGTGATAGGTGATACATCTAAAAATGTACAGCTATAATTTATAAAACATTCTTTTCCCACATGAATGTTTACTCCATATTCACAATATAATGGTGCAAATACACACAAGTCCTTGTCTTTTGCAGATGGAATCAACTTTTCTAAAGCTTTTTGTTTTGCTTTTGCCCGCCTAAAAGGTATTCTGTTAAATTTGTCACATCTTGTCAGCCCTTTTATATGTTGCTTTTCTATTTCCTCATTAGATGCATTGTATAGTTTGCCGGCTATCATACGTTCCCATTCACTTACTTTTCCAGTCATATCAAATCCTCAATTCTTTAAATTGTATAGTCATTACGTACGACTTTTAATATCAATCTTACTTTGCTATATTATACTTTAAATTTGTCCTGTTTGCATCTTTTTTAATAATCATTTATTAACAATGGCATGCGGAATTTACTTTTACGATTAGCTACACAAGAAAAAACTAGCACATTTCTGCACTAGCTTTTTTATAATAATCACAATTAATATTATCTACGCTACTCAAATCACAATCCTCCAACCTGAACTTATGTCAATAACAAAAGATGATATTTTATTAAAATACCACCTTTTGTTTGTTGTCTGTTTATAACATTTCCTCTATTCTTAGAAGTTGATTATATTTTGCTGTTCTCTCGCCTCTGCATGGTGCTCCGGTTTTTATATATCCTGTATTAAGCGCTACAGCCAAATCTGCAATTGTCGTATCTTCACTTTCTCCTGAACGATGAGACATTATGGCTATAAATCCACTGTTTTGTGCCATTTTTACTGCCTGTATGGTTTCTGTTACCGAGCCAATCTGATTTGGTTTAATTAAAATTGCATTTGCGCTTTTTTCTTTTATACCTTTAGATAGTCTTTCAACATTGGTTACAAACAAATCATCTCCTACAAGTCTTACCTTGTTGCCCATTTTTTCAGTTATTTTTTTCCACCCTTTCCAATCTTCTTCATCTAATGGGTCTTCAATTGAAAAAATAGGGTACTCATTTACTATGTTGTTCCACATTTCAATTAACTGATCCGTACTAACAGTTTTCTTCTTTTTAGGCATAACATATTCGCCGTCCTGCTGTCCTTTCCATTCTGATGCAGCCACATCCAATGATATTTTAAAATCTTTTTCAGTTCTATATCCGGCGTTTTGTATTGCTTCAACAATCATATCAAGAGCTTCCTTTTCATCTGACAAATCAGGGGCAAATCCCCCTTCATCTCCAACTCCTGTAGAAAGTTTATTTTTCTTTAATATCTTTTTCAGACTTTCATACACCTCAGCACACCAGCAAAGTCCTTCTTTGAAATTTTTTGCTCCAACAGGTAATATCATAAATTCCTGCACATCTATATTGTTTGATGCATGTGCCCCACCGTTTAATATATTCATCATAGGAATAGGCATTTTTTGTCCACATATTCCGCCTACATATTTATAATCCGGTAATTTTAAAGCTTTGGCACAGGCCTTCATGTTTGCCATTGACACTGCAAGAATGGCATTTGCACCAAGATTCTTTTTATTTTCTGTTTTATCAAGTTTTCTCATAATCATATCCACTTTTCTTTGGTTAAGACCATTCACTCCTTCAAGTGCCGGATAAATAATTTCATTAATATTTTTTACCGCAGTCTGCACACCTTTTCCGTTGTACCTGTTTTCCCCATCTCTTAGTTCTACAGCCTCAAACTGACCTGTAGATGCACCTGATGGAACAATTGCGCATCCTGTATATAATTCCCCTGCTCTGCCATCAACCTTTACTGTTACTTCAGCTTCCACAGTAGGATTTCCTCTTGAATCTAATACTTCTCTTCCTTTTACATTAACAATCTTTAAATATCTATACATAAAAAACACCTCCAAATGTACTTTTTCTTATTTTGTACATTTAAAGGTGTTCTATACAAACTTGTTTTTATTTGTTTTTTATAAATTTGCCAAAAACAGTTTTTGCCAGTTTCTGATAATCGCTGTACGATACCGGATCATACCATTGTATACTATGTTCCCTTAACATACTGTCATTGTAATCTTTGAGTTTGTATGTATACTGTTTTCTAACTACTCCTTCTGATTTTCCCCAAACATAATGATTTATTGTTGGGACTACTCCGGCTGTTTTTTTAACAATTCTTGTTCCTTTTGAATCTTTTCTAACAGTGAGAGTTGCCATTCCACCCATTAATGTTTCCCACTGTTGCTGTCCTGATGTATAATTTCCAAGAGAATAATAGCATAAGGCTTTGTTTCCATTGTCTGCTTTTATCCATTGAATCTTTTCGCATACATGTGGATGTGTTCCTATAATTAAATCTGCGCCGGCTTCTACCATCATATTTGCCCATTTTACCTGTTCCTTTATTGGTTCAGGCTGAACATATTCCTGTCCCCAATGTGGTAATACTATGGTGAAATCTGCTTCCTTTTCAGCTCTTTCTATATCTGATTTGACTTTATTCCAATGCTTCTTATCCATTAGATTTACAATATATGAATATTCATCAGGTACTTTAAATCCATTTAAGCCATATGCATAATTCAGCACAGCAAATTTTATTCCCTTACACTCATATATTGGTATGGAGTTATATTCCTCTTCATTTTCGTTAAGGCCAACCATCATCACTTTATCCTTATGTTTTTTCCAATATTTGATGGCATGCTGCATTCCTTCAACTTTTGTATCCATTGAGTGGTTTGTTGCGCACTGAACTATGTCAAACCCTGCATCCATAATCGCTTTCCCCATAGAATTTGGTGTATTAAATAAAGGATATCCCTGATATGGAAACTTACTGCCACCAAGCATTGTTTCCTGATTAATAATTGCTATGTCAGCAGCCTGGAAATCAGGTTTCATTTTTTCAAACACTTCTGAAAAGTCATATTTTCCACCACCATATCTTTGTGCAGTATAAAGAACCGAGTCACTAACCAGATTGTCACCTACAGCCACAATGGATACATCTGTTCTTTTTACATTTGTATTTTCGTTTTTGATATCTTTTTCTGTAGTATTGTCTGCATTTTTTTGCATTTTTATATCTTTCTGCACAACATTAACAGATTTATTTTTTGATGTAAAAAAAGTCACTCCTTTTGTAACTAGTGCTGATATTAGGATTAAGGCAACAACAAGCAGCATTATATTTTTAATATTTATTCTTTTTACAGTATAATATTTCGAATGATATTTGTTACAGTTCTTTCGTATCTTTCTTCTTCTATTTGTCATAATTTTCCCTTTTTTAAACAAAATCATCAGGCAGGCTTGTTTAACCGGCAACTTAATTTGCTGACAAAACATAGTCCCTGTCTGATGATTTCAATTTCTTATGTTTATTTGATTATTAATGACTTTCCTGTCATTTCTTTTGGCTGTTCCATACCCATTATTTCAATAAGTGTTGGAGCAATATCTGCTAAACATCCACCCTCTCTTAATTTCCATGAAGGGTCAGCATTTACTAAAATAAATGGAACTGGATTTGTTGTATGTGCTGTATGTGGTGCACCTGTTTCGTAATCAATCATTTTTTCAGCATTTCCGTGGTCAGCACAGATAAATAATACGCCATCTACATCTTTTATTGCCTGAACAGCATCTCCAACTAAGCTGTCAACTCTTTCAACTGCCTTTACAGCTGCTGGAATTACACCTGTATGACCTACCATGTCAGGATTTGCAAAGTTAATAACGATTACGTCATATTTGTCTGATTTAATAGCTTCAACTAAGTCCATACCTACTTCAGGAGCACTCATTTCAGGTTTTAAATCATAAGTAGCAACATCCTTTGGTGAATTTACCAATAATCTGAATTCATCAACGTTAGGGTCTTCAACACCACCGTTAAAGAAGAATGTAACGTGAGCATACTTTTCTGTTTCAGCTAAACGTAACTGTTTCTTTCCATGTGCTGCCAAAAATTCGCCAAATGTATTTTTAATTTCTTCTTTTTCAAACGCAATAAGTTTGTTAGGAATTGTTTCATCATAATCCTTAAAGCATACATATGTTAATTTTAAGAAATCTCTTTCAAATCCTGTAAACTTGTCATCACAGAATGCTCTTGTAAGTTCTCTTGCTCTATCAGGTCTGAAGTTAAAGAAAATAACTGAATCGCCATCTTTTACTAATGATAAAGGCTCTCCTTTATCATCTGTAATAACTGTTGGTAAAACAAATTCATCTGTCTTGTCGTTTGCATATGACTCTTCCATAGCCAAAACAGCATCTGTAGCCTTAATGCCTTCACCTGTAACTAATGAATCGTAAGCTAATTTTACACGATCCCAGTTGTTATCTCTATCCATTGCATAGTAACGTCCTGACAATGAAGCAATCTTTCCTACTCCGATTTCCTTCATTTTGTCTTCTAACTGCTGTACATAATCTTTTCCTGATGCAGGAGGTGTATCTCTACCATCTAAGAATGCATGTACATAAACTTTTTCAAGGCCATTCTTCTTTGCCATTTCCAATAATCCATACAAATGTGAGTTATGGCTGTGTACTCCGCCATCTGATAATAATCCCCACAAATGTAAGTCTGAATTGTTCTTCTTGCAATTTTCCATTGCCTGTAATAATACTTTATTTTCAAAGAATGTACCGTCTTCAATATCTTTTGTAATTCTTGTAAGATCCTGATATATAATTCTTCCTGCACCAATGTTCATATGACCTACTTCTGAGTTACCCATCTGACCATCAGGAAGTCCTACAGCTAAACCTGACGCATTTCCCTTTACAAAAGGATACTCTGCCATCAACTTGTCCATAACAGGTGTGTTTGCCATTGCAATAGCATTTCCTTCTGTCTTTTCATTTAATCCATAGCCATCTAAGACCATCAATACTACTGGTTTCTTTGCCATTTTCTTTTCTCCTTATTTCATGTTTAAATTTTACTTTTTTAATGCCACTTTGTGACACCTATTTATATACATTAATCATATTGAATACATAACCTATTGTAAAAGTATTTATGTATTTCATATGATAAATTGTTTTCATGTTTATTGTAAAACTGTTATCTTACATTGTTTATTATAGCCACACGTCGTAATATGTGTAACAGCTTTCTTTTTTATAATTTATACTTTTTTACAATTGTCTAACTTAAAATTTTTCTATTTAAAATAATTTTTATATTGTTGAATTTTTTATTTTATGTTCATAACACAGGACACCTGTATGGTGTCCTGCATCATAAATATATTATTTGTTGTAATTAACGATTTTTCCGAAGTCTGCTTTTAAGCTTGCTCCTCCTACTAAACCACCATCAATGTCTGGTTTAGCAAGTAATTCTGCTGCATTTCCTGCGTTCATTGATCCGCCATACTGGATTCTGATTGCTGCTGCTGTAGCATCATCATAAACTTCTGCGATACAAGCTCTGATAGCTGCACATACTTCTTCAGCCTGGTCTGATGTAGCTGTTTTACCAGTTCCGATAGCCCAGATTGGTTCGTAAGCGATAACTGCTTCTTTTGCCTGATCAGCTGTTACATTCATGAATGCAATCTTAATCTGCTGACGAATGAAATCAATTGTGATGCCCTGTTCTCTCTGTTCAAGAGTTTCACCACAACAAATAATTGGTGTAATGCCGTGTTCAAATGCTTTAAGTACTTTTTTGTTTACTGTTTCATTTGTTTCAGCGAAGTATTCTCTTCTTTCTGAATGTCCGATGATAACATATTTTACTCCGATGTCTGTAAGCATGTTTGGAGCGATTTCGCCTGTGTAAGCACCACTTTCTTCAAAATACATGTTTTCAGCACCGATGTTGATGTTTGTATCCTTAGTAGCTTCCATGGCTGGAACTAAATCAATAGCTGGAACGCAGAATACTACGTCAACTTCATCATTTGCTACTAATGGCTTTAATTCATTAATTAATGCAACTGCCTCACTTGGAGTCTTGTTCATTTTCCAGTTGCCTGCAATAATTTTCTTTCTCATGTTTTATCTCCTTTATATAATGTCCGTTTCTTATTGATGCGTAGCATCAATAAGCACGCTGGCATTCTATGTTTTCCCATATCTTCGCCGTTTCTTATTGACGCTTTGCGTCAATAAGCACGCTGGCATTCGCCAGCTTCACAAAAACCAATCTACGAACAACTGAATGCAAGCATTCATTGTTCTTGATTTGTTTTTGTGTAAATGGACTCATTTGCCTTAGCGTTATTTGTCGTTTGCTGCTACAACGCCTGGTAAGTCTTTTCCTTCTAAGAATTCTAAGCTTGCTCCACCACCTGTTGAGATGTGAGTCATCTTATCACCAAATCCAAGGTTGTTTACTGCTGCTGCTGAATCACCACCACCGATAATTGTTGTAGCATCTGTATCAGCTAAAGCCTGAGCTACTGCAATAGTACCTGCTGCAAGACATGGATTTTCTGAAACACCCATAGGTCCGTTCCATACTACTGTCTTAGCATTCTTTACTGCATCAGCAAATAATTCTCTTGTCTTAGGTCCAATATCAAGTCCTTCTTTGTCATCAGGAATTTCATTTGTTGGAACTATAATTGTTTCGATTTTTGCATCAATTGGATCTGGGAATCCATCAGCTGCAACTGTATCGATTGGAAGTAAAATCTTCTTTCCTAATTCTTCTGCTTTCTTAAGCATGTCATTACAGTAATCAAGCTTGCTGTCATCTACTAAAGAGATACCAACATTTCCGCCCTGAGCCTTAACGAATGTGTATGCCATACCACCACCGATAATTAAAGTGTCGCACTTTTCAAGTAAGTTATTGATAACATTTAATTTGTCAGCAACCTTAGCACCACCAAGAATAGCTACGAAAGGTCTTACAGGATTGTTTACTGCATTTCCTAAGAAATCAATTTCTTTCTGCATTAAGTATCCAACTACTGCTGTGTCAACATATTCTGTTACACCAACGTTTGAACAGTGTGCTCTATGAGCTGTACCAAATGCATCATTTACAAATACATCACAAAGTGAAGCAAGTTCTTTTGAGAAAGCTTCTCCATTCTTTGTTTCTTCTGCTCTGTAACGTGTATTCTGAAGTAATACTACATCACCATCCTGCATAGCTGCTACTGCTGCTTTTGCATTTTCACCTACAACATTATCATCTGCTGCAAACTTAACTTCCTGTCCTAATAATTCTGAAAGTCTTACTGCAACTGGTGCAAGTGACAATTCAGGCTTTGGTTCTCCCTTTGGCTTTCCAAGATGTGAACAAAGGATAACCTTTCCACCATCACTGATTAATTTTTTGATTGTTGGAAGAGCTGCTACAAGACGATTTTCATCTGTAATCACACCTTCCTTTAAAGGTACGTTAAAATCACAACGAACTAATACCTTTAAACCTTTTACATTGATATCATCAACTGATTTTTTGTTAAGCATATTAACTTTCCTTTCTAATTTTCATATTTATAAATCCATATTGTATTAAACTAAAAGCCTATACATGAACAAAAGGCCCGGCCCATTAAAGCCGGACCCTTTTGGATCTTAATATTCTTAAACTTATGCAAGTTCTGAGAAGTATTTGATTGTTCTAACCATCTGGCTTGTGTATGAGTTTTCGTTGTCATACCATGAAACAACCTGTACTTCATATGTGTCATCGTCAACCTTTGATACCATTGTCTGTGTAGCATCAAATAATGAACCATATCTCATACCTACGATATCTGAAGAAACGATTTCGTCTTCATTGTATCCGTATGATTCGTTTGAAGCTGCCTTCATAGCTGCGTTGATACCTTCAACTGTGATATCTTTTCCTTTAACTACAGCTGTAAGAACTGTTGTTGATCCTGTTGGAACTGGAACTCTCTGTGCAGATCCGATTAATTTTCCGTTTAATTCTGGAATAACTAATCCGATAGCTTTTGCAGCACCTGTTGAGTTAGGAACGATATTTACTGCAGCTGCTCTTGATCTTCTTAAGTCACCCTTTCTCTGAGGACCATCAAGAGTCATCTGATCACCTGTGTAAGCATGAATTGTTAACATGATACCACTCTGGATTGGAGCGTATTTGTTAAGAGCATCAGCCATAGGTGCTAAACAGTTTGTTGTACATGAAGCAGCTGAGATAATTGTATCTTCTGGCTTTAATGTATTGTGGTTTGTGTTGTAAACGATTGTAGGAAGATCATTTCCAGCTGGAGCTGAAATAACAACCTTACGAGCACCAGCCTTGATATGAGCCTGTGCTTTGTCTTTTGATGTATAGAAACCTGTACATTCTAATACTACGTCTACATTTAATTCTCCCCAAGGGCAATTTGAAGCATCAGCTTCTGCATAAATCTTGATTTCTTTTCCATCAACAATGATAGAATCTTCTGTAGCTGAAACTGTATCAGCCTTTTCGTATTTACCCTGTGATGAATCATACTTTAATAAATGAGCTAACATCTTAGGACTTGTTAAGTCGTTGATAGCTACTACTTCATAACCTTCAGCACCAAACATCTGTCTGAAAGCAAGACGTCCAATACGTCCAAATCCGTTAATTGCAACTTTAACTGCCATTTGATTTTTCCTCCTGAAAAATTTAATTATTTTATTGTTAATTTTCATTAACCTAATGCTTATTTTACATAATTAATCTACAAATATCAAGGTATTTTTATGGTTTTTCTTGGTTTTTTGTTAAATTTTTGTCAATTTTAATACATTGAAACGTTATTGTGGATTTTTATTTGTGTTTTTGTTATATTTTAAATAGTATTTTCGAAAAAAACTTTACGTAATTTATATTAAATTTCAAGAATGGAGCCTAATATGTTTTCAGATTATCATGTTCACAGTGAGTTTTCTTTTGATTCAGAAGAAAAAATATCCAATATTATAAAAAAAGCAATTTCTTTAAACATGAAACAGATTGCCATTACTGATCATCAGGATTTTAACTGGCCGGTAAAAGGCGAAGCGCCTCTTATTGATTTACCAGAATATGATTCCACTATTTCATTCTTTAAAAATCAATATAAAAATCAAATTGAAATCATCAAAGGCATTGAACTTGGTTTAATGGACAACTGTGCTGAAAAATATCAGTATTTATTTGACCATCATTCTTTTGATTTCGTAATTGGCTCCTGTCATATTGTTGACAATATGGACCCTTATTATTCACAATTTTGGGAAAACCGAGATGACAGAATGGCTTTTGAACTTTATTTTAATACTCTTTACAATGGTCTTTTGTCCTTTAACAAAATAGACACTCTTGGACATTTTGATTATATTGTTCGTTATAGTCCAAACAAAAATTCCAATTATTCTGTTTATGACTACACAGATATAATCGATATGATTTTAAAATATATTATTTCTAATGATATAAAACTTGAACTAAATACATCAAATCTTGCAAAGGAACTTGATTTTATTAATCCTCATAATGACATAATCAAAAGGTATAAAGAACTTGGAGGGAGTTATGTCACTATAGGGTCTGATGCCCACAAATCACAGGATATAGGGTGTGGCTTTGATTTTGTAAAAAATATTATTGATTATTATAACTTGAAAATATTTACTCTTTAAAATTTATTTTTGTTCTTTGAGACATAAATAATATTTTCAGTAAATACACATAAATTTCCTTTCATTGTTTGTCAAAAGCAGTACATACAAACAATTTGGGATGGCTAAAGTAAAAATAATTAAAAGGCTGTATATTAGTTTTTTTCTAATACACAGCCTTTATTAATTTATAATTTTTTACAATTAATAACCATTTTCCTGATTTTAACTTCTTCAGTTTCAAAGCAATTATTTAGAAACACTGGTTTCAAAACTATCCTTTTGTTATAGCGAACGCATTAACATTATATTTCTTTTTAATTTTTCTATTGTATAGTCTATTTCTTCTTTTGTGTTATCTGCACACAATGTTATGCGAATTGTTCCATAGGCATATTTTTCAGGTATACCTATTGCCGTTATAACATGAGATGGCTTCCTGGAGTCTGTATTGCAGGCAGAACCTGATGACATACATACTCCGTCATTATCCATCAAAACAACCAAGGAGGTTCCATCTACTCCGGCTATTGTAAAATTTGCATTTCCAGGAAGTCTTTTTGTTGGATGACCGTTTAATCTTACATATGGTATCTCTGAAAGAACTCTGTGAATCAAATAATCCCTTAATATTATTTCTTTTTCCATTCTTATTTTTAACTCTTTCATTGCATTTTTTACTGCAACACTCATTCCAACTATTCCCGCAACATTTTCTGTTCCTGCTCTCTTGCCACTTTCCTGACTGCCACCATATATAAATGACTCTGTATTTTCAGGGTTTCTCACATACAAAAACCCTACCCCCTTTGGTCCGTGAAATTTATGACTGCTGGCACTTAACATATCTATGTTCATTTCATCTACATCAATTGGGATATGTCCAAATGCCTGAACTGCATCAGTGTGAAAAGTTACATTATTTTCTTTTGCAACCTGACCTATATTTTTTATCTGCTCTATTGTTCCTATCTCATTGTTTGCAAACATCACTGATATCAAAGATGTATCTTTTCTTATAAATCTTTTTATGTCATTGGGATTAATTATACCTTCACGGTCATTTTCAAGATAAGTGATTTTCATACCTTTTTCTTTTAGTTTTTCACATTTATTTAATATTGCATGATGCTCTATTTTTGTTGTTATTATATGATTGCCTTTTTTTGATGCCTCCTCTAAAACCCAGTTGTCTGATTCTGTTCCACCTGATGTAAAAAATATATTTTCAGGCTTTGTATTTAATGCCTCAGATATTATCCTTCTACCTTTTTCTACAATTTCTTTTGACTGCTTGGATAAATGATAAAGCCCTGATGGATTGCCATACATATTGTTTAAATAGGGTTCCATTGCTTCTAATGCTTCATCACATATTTTAGTTGTTGCTGCATTGTCCAAATAAATCATGGTTTACTCCTTTTTTTGTTATGTTTGTAGTATTTTTTCCTGTTTATTGAATAAATTGTAATAAACAAAAACTAAAGTGATTGTCTATGTCCGTAAAAAAACAAATTATCAAAGGTACAATAATACTAACAGGTGCTACTATACTCAGTCGTGTGCTGGGTTTCTTATATAGAATATTCCTTTCAAATCTGATAGGTGCAAAGGGAATGGGAATTTTTCAATTAATTTTTCCTGTTCTTGGTTTTTGTATTGCCATAAGCTGTGGTGGAATTCAAATTGCTGTTTCAAGATTTGTTGCTGAAAGTAAGAACTTAAAAGAAAGATTTCTGGTATTGCTGGGCAGTATTATTATGTCATTAGCTTTGTCAGTTCTTACTATGGGACTTTTGTACGTTTTTGCAGATAGTATTTCCATCTACCTGATTCATAACAAACATTGCACTGAATTACTTAAACTTGCTGCTTTTACTATTCCTTTGGCAGCTATTCATTCATGCATTGGTGGATATTATCTTGGCATGAAAAAAACTTTTGTTCCTGCTGTTTCTGCCATCATAGAGCAAATTGTAAAGGTTGTTTCCATAGTCATTATTGGACTTGTATGTACAGATAGCAACATAAAAATAACACCAATTATTGCAGTTTATTCTATGATTATTTCAGAAATTTTCGGTGCAGGATTTTGTCTTATTTCAGTATCCGGCGAAAGCAAGTATGCTGTTAAGTTTTCTCATCTTTTTGCATCTATAAAGAAACTGTTTTCTGTTTCATATGTACTTACTGCAAATAAAATAATGATTACTTTTTTACAATGTGTGGAAGCTATTCTTGTACCTATTGTATTGGTCAAAAGTGGTTTAAGCTCTGATAATGCTCTTGAAATATATGGTATTTTAACAGGTATGGCACTTCCCGTTATAATGTTTCCTTCTGCACTAAATACCTCTATTTCAACCATGGTTCTACCTACGGTTGCATCTGCCAATACCTCCGGAAAAAACCGCCAGTTGAAACGGACTACTACTGTTTCAATATGGTTTTCAATAGTTATTGGCATATTTTTTATAGGATTCTTTTTACAGTTTGGAGATTTTATAGGAAGTGTAATCTTTGGGCATAAAAAGGTAGGAGAATATATTATGATTTTGGCATGGCTGTGTCCTTTTATGTATTTATCAATTACATTAGGTTCTATTTTACATGGACTTGGGAAAACCAACACAGCATTTATACACAATGTCCTTGGCACATTAATAAGACTATGTCTCCTTTGGTTTGGCGTCCCGCAAGTGGGAATTGTGGGTTATCTGTGGGGACTTTTGTTAAGTGAGGTTTTGGTTACATTTTTACATAGTCTTTATATAAAAAAGGAAATAGATTTTAAATTTAATCCTTTTACAAATATAATAAAACCTGCCATCTGGATGTTTATCAGTATGGCAGGTTGTAAACTTGTTCAATTTATATTTAGTTTTTCAAGTTTTTCAGGCATATTGTTTTTATATGTAAGTTATGCCTTTAGTGGAATAACTCTTTTAGGTATTTTCTCCTACTTTGTTTTCAACAATTATAAAGACATTAACAATTACTGCTAGAATAAAAATCTTAAATTGTAAAAGAATTTTTTAATAATATTTATTCTTAATTTTTTCTTTTGAGATAATTTAACTCTTTTTATACTATTAGGATTTTCATAGGTTCCATCTTTTTTTGATACAGTGGCTGATGTTTCGTACTTTTCCATTGATTTTAGCAGGCTTTTGTTTATGTCTTTGCTGTCAACTACAAGCATTAGTTCTGTATCAAGATATGCACTGCGCATATCCATATTAAAAGAACCAATAATAGAAATATTATCGTCTATTAAAACACTTTTTCCATGATAAGACATTCCACCCTCATACTCCAGAATACTTACTCCTGTATTTAATATTTTCTGTTTATTTTTTGAATAATCCGCTGCACCAAATGGATTTCCGTTGTTTGCCACTGAATTTGTCATTATAGTAACCTGTGGTACTTTGTCTGCCACTGTAGTTAAACCCTTATACATATAACCGTTACAAATAATGTATGGTGTGTGAATTTTCACTTTCTCCTTTGCATTTTCCATTAAGGAACACAATTTGTACCACACTATAGGCTTTTTAGCCTTATAATCTGTTGGATTGGATAACAACGACACATTATTTATCTTTACAGTATCCTTTTTATAATCTTTGTTATTTATTTCTTTTTTGTATTTTTCATAAAATTTGTTATATGAATTTTCAATATCTGTTATAGCATTTTTTACGCTAACTTTATATTTATTGAAATTGCTGTTATGGTATAATCCACACTCTTTATAATTCCATATTTTATCAAAGTAAGATTCCAAATCATATACTGAGGCTGTTTTATCATCTTTTTCGCTATAAATTAAAATATCCCTGTCATAATTTTTATACTTTGAAAAATCTCCAAGGAAATAATCAAAGGTATTTCTTCCACCAATAATGTATGTCTTATCATCTGCAATTAAATACTTGTCATGCATACGCCCCATAGACTTATAAGACAGTAGAGGATTTACTTTGTTATATATTTTCAAATTTACATTCTCATTTAATGATAGTGCATAAAAATATGGATTCCACTCCATTGCCGTCCAGCTTTCCATTCCATCAACAACTATTTTCACATCAATTCCTTTATTGGCCGCTTCAAGTAAAGCCCCTATCATTACTTTTCCACTATTGTCACTGTGAAATGCAAATGTTGACATTGTAATTTTCTTCTTTGCTGATTTTATTAACCTTACTCTTTCAATTAATGCCTGATTATTATCTTCAATGACTTTTCCACGTTCATAAGATGTTCGTTGTTTCCAAATGTCATTTTGTACCAACTGTTCCTGCAACTTTTTATCAATAACAGGCTGATCTTTGTAGGCTAAAATTACCCCTGAAATCATATAAGTCAAAAGTCCCACAATCAAAGCTGTTATAATTATTTTTTTATGTTTTATATTTTTGATTTTAGAAGTTGCTTTTATTTTCTTTAACAACTCTTTTATGATTTTAATATTCAAAATGGTAATGGATACGGCAATCATAATGCCTGCCACAAAATATGTAACATTCTGATACACTACCAATATGATTAATATAATTAATGTAAACAAATTGCATATAGTGGATTTGTTATCATTATTGACCTTTTCAATTTCATTAATATTTGTCTTGGGTATGCTTTTATTGTTTATGTTAGCAAAGAACCTGTCGTTTTCATTACTTATATTTGAATAAATCCTGTTGCTTTCATTTTTAACATGTTTGTTTGTAACAATACTTACTATCTCCTCCAAAACCATGGCTGCCAAAAGATAAACTGCTGTTGGAAATTTTGTACAAAGAAAAATGGCAGTAATATACATAATGATTTTTATTAAAGCATAAAAAATTGTTTTCTTTTTACATATTTTTGCCATCTTTTCTCTATACATAATATTCCTCTTTTAATTATACTGACTGTTATATAAGTTGTAATAAAAACCTTTCTTTTCCAGCAACTGTTCATGATTTCCCTGCTCAATAATCTGTCCGTTATTCATAACAAGTATAGTGTCTGCCTCTTTGATTGTTGAAAGTCTGTGGGCAACTATAAAAGTTGTTCTACCTTTCATCATCTTGTTAAAGGCTTTTTGGATTCTTATTTCTGTTCTTGTGTCAATGGAAGATGTTGCCTCATCTAATATAAGCATTGGTGGTAATGCAAGCATTACCCTTGCAATGCACAAAAGCTGTTTTTGTCCCTGAGACAGGTTGCCACCGTCTTCTCCAATAACAGTATCATATCTATTTGGTAAACGTTTAATAAAACTGTGGGCATGACTTTGCTTTGCTGCCTCTATAATTTCTTCTCTAGTAGCATCAGGTTTTCCAAAGGCTATATTATCGGCAATGGTTTCTTTTTGAAGCCATGTTTCCTGCAGTACCATTCCATAATTGCTACGGAGACTTTTTCTTGTGATTTCAGTTATATTTTTGTCATCTACAGTGATTTTTCCTGAATCCACATCATAAAATCTCATCAGCAGATTGATAATTGTTGTTTTACCACAACCTGTAGGTCCAACAATTGCCACTCTTTGTCCCGGCTTTACATGTAAATTAAGTTTTTTAATTAATTCTTTATCTTTAACATATGAAAAGTCAACATTTTCAATATCAATCCTTCCCAATACATCTGTTAATACTGTCTCTTCTGTGGCTTCAACATCTACTATTTCTTCTTCGTTTATTAAAGCAAACACTCTTGCACTACATGCAATGGCATTTTGTAATTCTGTAATAACACCTGAAATTTCATTAAATGGCTTTGTATACTGATTTGCATAACTTAATATAGTCATCAGTCCACCAACTGTAATTCCTCTTGCCAATACTGCCTCCAAGCCACCAAATATTGCAACTAAAGCATATACAATATTGTTTACAAATCTTGTACTTGGGTTGGTAATTGATGAAAAGAAAGTTGCCTTTTCATTTACCTTCCACAATCTGTCATTTGTATCGTCAAAACTTTCTAATATATTTCCTTCCTGACCAAAAGCTTTTACTACCTTAAGACCACTTAAAGTTTCATCGATGATTCCTGTCTGTTCTCCTCTTATTTCAGATTGAGTTATGAACATTGAGTATGTTCTTTTTGCTATAAAACTTGCCACAAAGAAAGATAAAGGTGTGACACATATTACAACAAGAGCAATTTTAAAATCAATCTGAATCATAAAAATCAATGTAAACAGTATAGTGATTACTCCCGTAAATAAATTGGAGAATCCCATTAAAAGACCATCTGCCAACTGGTCAACATCTGTTATAATGTTGTTTACAATATCACCGCTGGATTTTGAATCAATGTAACTTACAGGAAGTTTCTGGATTTTATCAAAAGCCTCTTTTCTAATGTCACGTATAACATTGTAAGTAACTCTGTTGTTGCAAAGTCCCATAATCCACCAGCCAATTGCTGCAATAACTGTACATATAACAATATGCATAATAATATCTTTAAGTCCTACAAAATCCACTTTTCCTGCATCAATAATCCTATCTGTTCCAAGACCAATTAACTTTGGAATATACAAAGAAAGTATTACATATGCAGTTGCAAATACCACTGATAATAACAACATATACCAGTATTTTTTTATTCTTTTAAGAAGTTCCCTTAGGGCATCTTTTTGTGTCATATTGCTCATTTATCTGCCCTCCTTCTTTGTACTTTTAAACTGTGATTCGTATATTTCTCTGTATACCTGACAATTTTCTAACAACTGTTCGTGCTTTCCAACACCAACAACCTGTCCATCATCTAAAACAATGATCTGGTCGGCATCCATAATAGATGATGTACGCTGTGATACTATAAAAGTTGTAACAACGTCAAGTTCCCTTATGGATTTTCTCAACTTTGCTTCTGTAGCAAAATCAAGTGCTGATGAGCTGTCATCTAAAATTAAAATCTCCGGTTTTTTAACTAAAGCTCTTGCAATAGTTAATCTTTGCTTTTGTCCACCTGAAAAATTCTTTCCCCTTTGAGCAACAAAAGAATCAATGCCATCTTCTTTTTCCATTACAAAGTCATAACTTTGAGATTTCTTTAAAGCGTCAATCAAATCTTCTTCTGTTGCATTTTCATTTCCCCACAAAAGATTACTTCTAACAGTTCCCTTAAACAACAATGCTTTCTGTGGAACTGTTGATATTTTTTTCTGTAATGCTGATTTTTTAAACTCTTTTATATCTGCACCTTCTATTTTTAAAGTTCCCTCTGTTGGATAGTAAAATCCGGGAATCATATTTACCAATGTTGTTTTTCCAGAGCCTGTACCACCTATGATACCAATGGTTTCACCACTTCTAACTTTCAGATTTACACCTGCAATGGAACTTTCACCTGCACCTTCATAAGTTAACGAAACATTGTCAAACTCTACTTTTATGTCTGAATCAGGACCATTATACAAAGTTCCATTATCTTCCTCACATGGAATGTCAAATATTTCATTAACTCTGTTTGCACATGCAAAAGCTTTTGTCAAATTAATTATAAGACTTGCAAGTTTGATTAGTTCAACCAAAATCTGGGACATGTAGTTTACTAATGCAACAACCTTTCCCTGAGAAAGCTGTCCCACATCCACTCTTATTCCACCAAACCATAATATGGCAATAATTGCCACATTGATTACAACAAAAGTGGCTGGATTCATAAGTGTTGAAACTCTACCTGCAACAATCTGAAATTTATTTAAAATCTCTGTTTCCTGATTGTATTCCTCTACTTCCTGTGATTCTCTGTTAAAAGCCCTGATAACCCTTGTTCCACTTAGATTTTCTCTTGTGTGACCCATTACAGTATCCAAAGAGTTTTGAACAACCTTATACATTGGTATTGTTATAAGCATAATTCCAAAAACAATTACAGAAAGTCCCGGAATTGCCACAGCAAATACAGTGGCTGTTTTCACATCTACAGTAAATGCCATAATCATTGCTCCAATTACAATAAATGGTGAGCGAAGTAATAATCTAAGTACCATATTGACCTGTGACTGTATTTGGTTTACATCAGCAGTCATTCTTGTAATAAAAGTTGAAGGTCCATACTGGTCAATCTGTGTGTAAGATAATCCACCAATATGCTTAAACAAATCATGTCTTAATCCCCGTCCAAATCCTGCTGCTGCTTTTGCTGCAAAATGCTGGGCTGTTATGGAAAAAGTTAATCCAATTGCTGCTAAAAGTAAAAGAACCCCTCCCATTTGCAAAATATATGCTGTGTCATTTTCTGCAATACCATTGTCAATTATGGCTGCCACTACCAATGGCACAAGCAAATCAAAGCATGCTTCCAACATCTTAAATAAAGGAGCAAAAAATGACTCTTTTTTATAATCTTTTAAATACTTTAATAACTTAAACATAATTTTCCTCTTAACAACAAAGACTATGAATATTAGAGACAAACTTCTCCAAATCTCCATAGCCTTTATTTGTATTATATATTCTTACTTAATATCAGAAATATATTCACTATAATATATCATCATTTGTAATAATGATTACTTCAGTAATACTAACTCTTCCTAGTATACCATAGCTTCTTCTTCGCCACTCATTACTCTAATTGCGCCTTGAGCAAGTGCAAGTAATTCGTCTTCGCCGGGATAAATTGTAACAGGTGCAATCCATTCAACTGCATTCTTCATGTGTTCCTGAGTAAGTGCATTGTAAGCAATACCACCTGTTAAAATAATCTGATCAACCTTTCCACCAAGAACTACTGCCATAGCTCCGATTTCTTTTTCTAACTGATAATGGAAAGCATCCATAACTAATTTTGCTTTTTCATCTTTTTCAGCCATCTTTACAAGGTCTCTCATATCGTTTGTTCCAACATATGCATTGAAGCCGCCATTTCCGTTAAGCATTTTTCCAACTTCTGCCTGTGTATATTCACCGCTAAAACAAACTTTCATTAATGCTCCTGATGGAAGCCCGCCTGATCTTTCAGGTGAGAAAGGACCATCACCATCTAATGCATTGGCAACATCTACAACTTTTCCGTTTTTGTGTGCTCCTACTGAAACACCACCACCCATATGAACAACAATTAAGTTAAGGTCTTCATATGCTTTTCCAACTTCCTTTGCATATCTCTTTGCTACTGCTTTCTGATTTAATGCATGGAAAATTGAAATACGTGGCATCTTTGGATGTCCTGACAATCTTGCAACATCCTGAAGTTCATCAACTACAACAGGGTCTACAATGTATGATGGCACGTTAATCTGTGATGCAATTTCATTTGCCAAAATGCCACCAAGGTTTGATGCATGCTGTCCCTGCTTTCCAATTTTTAAATCCTCTAATAACTCTGGTGTTGTAGCATAAGTACCACCTGGAATTGGTTTTAGTAAACCGCCACGTCCTACTACTACATCTATATCATTAAGGTCTACGTTTTTTTCTTGTAATACGTTTAAGATAACTTCTTTTCTGAAATCTTTCTGTGCATAAATTGTATCGTACTGTGCAATTTCTTCTGTAGAATGTCTAAGTGTTTCTTCCATTACCTGTGTTTCATCTTCATATACACCAATCTTTGTTGATGTTGAACCAGGATTGATAATTAAAATTTTATAAGCCATTTTAAATCTCCTTTTTATTCTCTTTAACTTTTTAGACAATTTATTATTTATTCATTTCTTCTGCAACAATTGCTGCTAAAGCGATTGAATTTACTTTTACTTCAAATTCATCTGAACGTGATGTAAGAATAACAGGAGCACTTGTACCTGTTAAGATATTTCCGTTTTTACATTCAGCTGTATGAACTAAACACTTGTATGTAATATTTCCTGCATGGATGTCAGGGAATAATAAAACATCTGCGTCACCAACAATCTTTCTGTTTGTAGTTCCCTTATGGAAAGCTGCCTGTGGTTCAATTGCCAAATCAAGTGAAAGTGGTCCGTCAACGATACATCCTGTAATGTCTCCGTTTTCGTTCATCTTTGTTAATTCAACTGCATCTACTGTACACTGCATCTTAGGGTTTTCTACTTCTACTGCTGCAAGTGGGGCAACCTTTGGACACTCAACTCCACAAGCATGGGCAATCTCTACTGTATTCTTAATAATGTTTGCCTTTGTATCTAAATCAGGATATGGAACAAATGCTACGTCTGATAAGAATAATAAATGATCAACACCTTTTATTTCAAACACGCAAACATGTGATAATGTCTTATCTGTTCTAAGTCCTACTTCTTTATCTAATACACTTTTAAGGAATGACTTTGTGTCAATAAGACCCTTCATATACATATCAGCTTCACCATCATGAACTAACTTAACAGCTGTTCTTGCTGCCTCAATAGGATCTTCAACATTAATAATCTTATAATCATCTATATGCATCTTTAATGTTCTGGCAATAGTCTTAATTTCTGCTTCGTTACCTACTAATATAGCGTCAGCAATACCTCTTTCCTTTGCTGCCTTTACAGCCTCTAATACTGCATCATCCTGTGCACAGGCAACAGCTACTGTTTTCTTTGAACATTCTGAAACCTTTGCAAGTAAATCATCAAAACTCTTTGTCATCTTTGTATACCTCACATTTTTATTTTTGTCGGCAAGCATATTATATATAATTTCGCCATAATCACATTAAATGATAGCACTTTCCCCTTATTCGGTCAAGAAAAAACACCAAGGTCATGCCTTGGTGCTTTTAGGATTAAGATTAAAAATTTTAAAATATATGTAGGTACCATATATGTATTTATTTGATTAAACGTTTGTACAGTTTGCCCTTATTATACAAACGTCTAATATACTAGTTTAAACTAATGCTTTTCCCAACTCTTTACACTGGTTTACAGCATCCTCATCCGGTGCTTCGTTACAGATTACAAAATCATTTGGCATAACAGCACCATCATTCTGACATGTTTCTTCCCATGTTCTCATCCATTCTCCGTCACCCCAGCCATAAGAACCAAAAAGTCCTATCTTTTTACCACTTAACTTTGGTTCACAAGCTAAAAATACAGGTTCAAATTCTCCTTCTTCCAACTGTTCAGCTCCCATTGAAGGACATCCAAATGCTATTGCATCATAATCGTCCATCTTGTCAGCGCTAAAATCAGAAACATATATTACGTCACATTCAGCCCCGGCTTCCTTTGCACCTTCAGCTACACTTGTAGCCATAACCCCTGTATTTCCTGTTCCACTCCAAAATACTACCGCTATTTTACTCATATTTTCCTTCTTTCCTTTTAGTTCATTTTCAAAATCTATTTACCTTGTTGCTACCTGTACTATGCTGCCACGGTCAACTTCATTATGCTTCTTCCCTGACTCCACAATTTACGATAAATCATTGTGCATTTATCATACTTTGCAAATTCTTTTATGGCTTTTTCCATGTCGCCGTATACTTTCCAATATCCACAGCACTTAAAGTTGTTTCCTTTATTTTTTATAAAGCCTTCTACGTCTTCAATAGGATAGCCCAGAAATAATCCTATTTCATGTGGAAAAGATTTTAAGTCTACAAGTCTTTTCTTTAATCTGTTGACAAGATACTCAATTTCAAAATTTTGATATCCACACTTTTTAAGAAAATTTCGTACAGCAGTGTTTGACATATCTTTCATTAACTGATTGATTCTGTAAACATAAATAAGCGCTGAGCTATCATCTTTTCTAAGTACTTCAATCCTTACACCTTTACTTACAAACTTTTTATTAATTATATCAATGCTCTTTACAACCTGTGAAAATGTAATGTTGTCATGAGCATAATGCCAATTAAATAAGCTTGCCGTTTTTAAGGAGGCTAATGTAGAGGAGCACCATGTAATTAAGTACTTTTCAACCATTCCGTTTTCCCTCGATTCAATCACAATTTTATTACATATTTTTCATTTGCCCTGTATGCCTTTAATTTTTCTTTTG
>OJUG01001963.1_pt1 | contig 23640 bp, 15 predicted proteins | sample 1599841 | NCBI WGS metagenome assembly OJUG01 (sample SAMN04168659, study PRJEB22393) | human gut metagenome | biome: human gut microbiome; feature: stool | host: Homo sapiens | collected 2014-05-12 | reverse complement strand
AACTAAGAAGGCTTCTTCAAGAGCTAAGATCACTTACACATCCAGTGATGAGACAGTAGCTACAGTAGCAGCTGACGGTACAGTAACTGGTGTTAAGGCTGGAAAAGCTACTATTACAGCTAAGTTAGTTATCGGTAAAGATACAGCTACCGCTACTCAGGATGTAGAAGTTAAAAACTATGTCCTTAAAAGTGTAAGACAGACAAAAGCTGGTGAATTCGAAGCAGTTGTTGATGGAAAGACTAGCAACATCTTGAAATCCGATATCACAGTAGCAAATGCTGATACAAAAGTTGTTTATCCTGTACAGAAAGTATCTGTTGATAAGAAAGATGCAACAAAGGTTACATTTAATACATTCTCTGGATTGACAGATGGTAAGACTTACAATGTTACTCTTGATGGAACTACATTATCTATGAATGTTACAGATGGAAAGGTAGCTAGTGTAAATGTAAATAAGCTTACTATTCCATATGCAACAGAAACAGAAATTAAGCTGGTTGCTACAGATGCCAATGGAGTAGTTCTTGATGATGTTGCTTATGGCTCTCAGGATGCTTCTAAGTATGATTTCACTCTTACAACCACTGATGGTTATATTGCTGGATCTAAACTTTACTTAAATAAAGTTGGTTCTGTTGCTACAGGTGAGATCACATATAAGAGTGGAAAATACACTGCAGATGGTAAGCCAGACGGCAATGTTGGACCAGTCAAATTTACTATTACTGCTGTAGATCAGGCAGCTGTCAATAATTATGCAGTACGTATTGGTACAGCTTCTGACAGAACATATGATTCTGCAAAGGACAACAACAAAGTTGCAGTAGAAGACACTGATAAGGCATATGCATACTTCAAGATTACTGATGCAGACGGAAATGAAGTAAGCCATTACAATGATTATACTGTAGAATCAAGTGATACAAATATTCTGTTAATTGCTTCTGGAAATGGTACAAAGCTTGACCAGAATGATTACGGAAAGTATAAGAACTTCGTAGCTCTGGAAGGAGTAAAGCCAGGTACAGCTTATCTTATTATTAAGAAGAACAATGTTATTGTTGGATCTTTCGCAGTTTCTGTTGTTGAAAAGAGAAAGGTAGCAAGCATTGCAGTTGATAACAATTCTTTAACACTTTCTAATGCTGTAGTAAATAACAAAGTTGTAACTGCATCATTTAAGGATCAGTATGGCGATGACTTTGCTTATACAGAAGGTGGATTAAAGGTTACATGTTTATCTGTTCCTTCAGGATTAAAGACTAGCGATGTACAGGATAATAGTGATTACTATACAGTAGCTTCTTCTTTACAGGGAAATAAGCAGAAAGTTACATTTAAGGGTGATTCTAGACGAGAAGGTACTTATTCTTACAAGATTGCGTATACAGACAAGAACGGAACAGAAGTTGTTGCACAGACTGTAACTGTTTCTATTAAAACTCCTGGAGATGACGGTAAATCTACATTATCATTTGATCTGGATATGTCTGATACAAAGGTAGATACAACCGTTACAAAAGATACTCCTTCACCGGCTACATATAATGGAGAATCAATTAACATTAAGGTTGCTGAACAGCATAATGGAACAACAAGCAAGTACTTAACAGTAAGTAGTAAGCTCGGTGATAACACAGATCCTACTAAACAGTCTACTGTAAAAGGTATTTATTACACTGTTAAAAAGGGTAATGATGTTGTATATGCAGATGGATATACTGTAAGCTCTACAACAGTTACAGCAGTAACCAATGCAGCGATTGATGTAAATAAAGTAGGTACTAATGTCCTTACTGTTGGTGCTTCTACAGTATCAGGATCTGCAATTTCTAAATTAGATGCAGGTACTTATCAGGTAACAGCTGTTGTCTATACATTACCTGCCGGAAAAGCAGATAGTGGGGATAACTATGTAAAGAAAACTATCCAGAAGTCTTTCACAATCGAAGACAAACAGGATATTGTAAAGGTTTCCTTCACTGGTAATACAGTAGATGCTGGTACTACAATTGAAGATGCACTTGCAAATCTTGTTGATTACTCTTATGATGGAGTAACTTACAATAAAGATAATACTCCAGTTCAGGTTGTAAGCATTGAAGGAACAACTAATGCTTATTATAATAGTACTTCAAGAGTTAAGATTGATGGATCTAATTATGATACATTTAAGACCAAAGCTCTTGCTGCAAATACAACATTGAATGTAACAAAGATTACTGTATCTTTCACATATGAAGGATATACTCTTACCCAGACTGTTGCAGTCAATGGAAATCCATCTATTACAGCAAAATAATATGATGGTGATTAAATAAGTAACAGAAAAATCCGCGATATCAGTCGCGGATTTTTCGCTTTCAAGGAATAATGGACTCATAATCAAACAACAACTCCGAGAAACCTAAGTTTCCCGGAGTTGTTTTATTTACAGTTTAGTATTTTTCTTAAAGAAAACTAATCTGTATAATGTCCTTATTACCAGATTATAAATTACTGAATAGTAATTACAGTATTTGGTAAATCTACCTCAACATCTGTAGAAACATTTGTGTCAGGAACCTGAACTTTTACAACCAGTTTTGTAACTGTAAAGTTATTCTGACGAGCAATTGTATCGTTTGTAATATCTACATTTACCTTACCAGGTACATTGTTAATTGTTCCTTCAACCTTGACAATATTGCTAGCTAATGCAGAACTATTAATCTTGTAACCATTATAATCTACTTCCTGAATAGCCTTTTCAAGAGCCTGTTTTACAGTTGCACTAGAACCAAACTGTAATACATTTGATGAAGAATACTCAGGAGTGAAAGTAACAGATGCTTTACCCTGATTATCGGAGATTACGAAGTTAGAAGTATATACCTTTCCGTTATATCTTGCAATTACTGTATAAGATCCAGCGCCAAGACTTTTTGTCTTATAGGCACCACCTGAAACCACACTAATGTTCAAATCCTTACCAGTTACAGAACTAAGAGAAGATGTAGCAGGAACACCATCAATGTTAATTGCGGCATTTGTCTTTACTGTTGCGGTTCTAGGATTAGGAACAGCTTCGTTACCTTCATAACCAAAGATAACCGTTCCATCGGCTTTTTTAACTGTGTAAATTACACCAGAATTTACAACTGTTTTATCAACGCCGCCAGCAAGACCAATAAGGTTAGCTTTAATGTCAGCTTGATCTGAAGTCTTATCAAGATTTCCTTCTTTAACAGTAGTATCTACAGTTTCATTATCAAAGCTTACTCGGTAGCTGTCAATTTTAGAACTGTCAGCTTTATCCGTTGGCTCTGAAACAACAATGGTAAGTACCTGGGATACTGGATTTTTACCATCTTTCCAATACTGGATGTAGTAATTATAAGTACCAATCTTGGCAGCAGCAACATCAACAGTTACTTTGTTACCAGTTACAGTAATATTAGTAAGTTTCTCGCCGTTTGAGGAATCTTTATACTCAGGCTTGATATAGTCAGTACCTAATGTCCAGTCATCACCATACTGATCCTTTAATGTTGCTTTAACTGTTCTTTTTGTGTTTGCTGTATTAGAGATTGTAAGGTAGTTCTTATCTAATGTGATAGAAGCAACTTCTCTCTTAGCAACAACATCGATAGCTACAGATCCAACAATCTTGTTGTCTCTGTCTTTAAATAACAAATAAGCAGTACCGACTTTAACACCCTTAAGAACTACGGATCTTGTCTTATTGCTATCTACAGTGATTGTGTTACTGTCAAGCATCAGAACGCTCTTGTCAGAAGATTCAACAGTATATTTGTTATATACAGAATCGGAAACTTCTTTTCCATCAGCATCTTTGATCTTAAAGTATGCTGTTGTACGAGTTGTATCTTCTACAGCAATCTTGTTTGAATCCTTAGCCTTGTCAAATGACTTACCAGATTTATCAATCTTTACAGCGAATTCGCTGACTGCAGACTGATCTACTGCTGTAATGGTTACTTTCTGTGCAGCGATATTATCAACTGGCTTACCATCTTTGTCATATTTTCCAGACTTGTATGAGATTTCTGCAACTGCAGTATCTCCAGCCTTGTTCAGATAAAGGTTGCTTCCACTTGTGTAACCATTTCCATTTGTATTGATGGTAAATGTATAAGAAGAATCAGCCTTTCCGTAAGGAAGTTCTTTGACAATTACACCATTAGCATCCTTGGAAACTAATTTGATTTCCTTTTCTGTAGCATATGGAATTGTCAGTGGATCAACTGAAATAGATGCAACCTTTCCATCAGTAGCCTTGAAAGACTTTGTAATACCATCAAGTGTTACATCATAATCAGCAGCATCGCTGAGGTCAGCGAACATAGTCAGGGTAACTTTTGTTGTGTTCTTGGAATCAACAGCAATCTTTGATACCGGGTACTTAACATTTGTCTTAGGATTTACTACTGTAAAATCAGTTGCCTTAAGAGCTTTTGTATCTCCCGCAACATCTACAGTAAGCTCTCTAAGTTTTGACTGTGTTACACTGTTAAGGATAAATTTCTTAACTTCTACATCCTTAGTAGTTGTGGCTGAATCCTTACCAACGGTAATCTTAGCTGTGATTGTTGCCTTACCAGCCTTAACACCAGTTACTGTACCGTCAGCTGCTACTGTTGCAATAGAATCATCGCTTGATGTGTAAGTAATCTTAGCTCTTGAAGAATTTTTCTTAGTATTTGTTAACTTAGTTGTGCTTCCAATAGCTACTACTGAATCTCCAGATAAAGCAACGCCTACCTTAGCAACTTTCAGTGTGTAAGTAAGTTTCTTTGTCTTTGCCTTAGCATTCTTCTTTGTAGAAGTCTTGTAAGTTACCTTAACCGGAAATATGGATGGTATTTTCCGCGGAAGTGTTGGAAATACTGGGTTTGTGAAAATAAATGGAGGTAATATTAGCGCTACAAGTAACACACAATTAACACATAAGAGACAGATAAGTGACAAATTGTTTCAGTTGTAATCCTTGTGCCATATGCTATAATATAGGTAGATAAACAAAGGATTTTAACGAAAGGAATCCCGACAGTCAATGACAAAAACAAATGATGACATTCATGTAAATAAAAAATATAAGGACACCGTATTCCGGAAACTGTTTGGCGAAAACAAAGAAAATGCCCTGAGTCTGTATAATGCGGTAAACCATACCTCATATACCGATCCGGATGATCTGTAGTATACAACTCTGGAAGATGTCATTTACATGAAATACAAAAATGATGTTTCATTTCTGATTGACAAAACATTGAGCCTTTACGAACATCAGAGTTCCTATAACCCGAATATGCCGCTCCGGGGATTTTTGTATTATGCGGATCTGTACCGGAAACTGATTCACCGATCCGAGCGGCTGTACAGCAAGCATCTGTTGAAAATTCCGCGTCCCCATTACATTGTATTTTACAATGGAAGCGAAAAAGATATGGAAGAAGAAAGAAGAACTCTGCGGTTGTCGGATGCCTTTGAAACAGATACCGGAGCTGGTGAATATGAATGGACAGCCACAATGATTAACATAAACAGCGGGAAAAATGAGTCCATCATGGACAGCTGCCATGTTTTATATGAATACGCAGTCTTTGTTGCAAAGATCAAAAGATACCGGGATTCCATGGAATTAAAAGAAGCCATTGATCTTACCGTCAGGGAATGCATCGAGGAAAATATACTCAGAGATTTTTTGGAACAGCATCGCAGGGAGGTGTGTGATATGTGTCTTACTGAATTTGATGAAAAGAAATATGAAGATGTTCTCCGCGAGGAAGGCCGGGAGGAAGGACTTGTAGAAGGTCGTAAAAAAGAAGTATTTATGTCCGTACAGGAAGGTGATTATGGAATTGTGCGTGGAGCCCAGAAACTGAATCTTTCTGTAGAAGAATTTGAAAAAGAAATGTCTGCGGCCGGATATCAAATCCCGATAGAGGTGTAAAATCGAATGTATAAGGTAAATTTTTGTCCAACGGCACATTGTGGTAGGTACTAACCGCATTTTATTTTTGATGTATCCGCCTACCCGATTGTGCCGAATCGGAATTAACCGCGGATTCTCAGCAGCGCGACCGCACGATGTTGTAGTCTTATTTTAGGAGAAAGATTACCTGCTTTTGAAATAAGACCATGTAAGTTTAGAATTTGTGGGGCTGACCCCATAAACCCGGAAACTCTAATTCTGGGGCAATTACATTAAAATAATTACATTTTATAAAAAGAGGCTGTCGAAGCAACCTCTTTTTTTATGAGGTGGACACAACATGAGATTTAGTACTTTTATGCTTAGTTACAAAAAGAAACATAAACAGTTAAAATCAACCATTACTTTTCGAAAGTTACCGTTTTATCAAAAAATAATTGTAATAATAGGTTTTTGATGATTATAATAGGTTGTTGTTTTAAAATAGCAAAATGTGAGTTGGCATTTGGAATTACATTACTTATTGGTAGCATATTCATAATAATTTTTCTGCACAAAAGTTTGTCAGATACCAGAGATCTGTCTGTATTAATACAAAATAGTAAGGAATATTCAACAGACAGAATGAATATTTTACTTGATTTATTTAAAGAAAATAATTTGCCAATTACCACGCAAAAAATTGACTTATTGATTGATGAAGCTAATCAAACCAAACAGGATGCTAATCTGTTTTTACCACTCAAAAAACCTGTTAAAGCTCTCAGTGTATTAATTGTACCAATCACAATATACATTATTCAACAACTATTTACTTCATCTAATGTAGGAGCTAGTAATGCTATATTATTATTGGTGTATTGTATATTTATATTTGTTGCAGTTTATACCTTGATTCCATTCATTGAAGGGATAATGTACGGAATATATGATGATTTAATTTATGATTTGCGACAACTAAAAATATTTTATGTAAAAGAGAAATAGTGCAAACTAAAATTTAGTATCAGCAGAATATCAAATCCCAGTAGAGGTATAACGGAAAATTTTGAAACAGTTAGTGGCATATGAAATGAAGAGAGAATCTGTAGATGAGCATCGTTTAAACAGAGGATAGTCCATTTTATTCATCTTCCAAAATATCCAGCAGATATTTTGCATTATTTACCCAGTGATTTTTTAAGGTTGATGTTATAACGAAGATAAAGAGACAGAAAATATTAAAAACCAAAATATACTTAAGAGTTGACGTATAATCAGAAAATTTAATTCCATTTCTATCAACCCACAAACTATAAATAGAAAGCAAGAGTGGAAACCCCATTAAGCCTATGGTAATTGTTTCTTTTATATCGGAAAGAGTGTTATAATAGTCACAGTCTCTATGGAGTTCTTTTATTAAAAGGTTTTGCTCGGTTGATGACAGGGATTGATTCAGTTGTTTGATTTGGGTATATTTTGTTTCTATAGTCTGAGATAAATGAAATTTATCTATTGTACAAGTTCTTTCGGTCGTGCCTTGCACGGCCAAAATTTTATAGATCGATACCATTTTGTATCGTGCTGAAATATGATCTTCAAATTATTTTTCATTTACATTTTTGAACTTTACTGCAAGATTTAAACTTCCATCTAAAAGTCCCTGTATCAGATCCTCTTTTTGATTTTGTAATATTCCTTCTTTTTTCCCTCTATAAACAGTTGACTTTGACACACCAAGATCATGAGCAATTTTTGAGATCTCTTCTCCACGAGGATTTTTTCTTCCTAATTCTCGTTTTTGAGCATTATTTAATTTTTCTTTAGGCATATTACCTCCTAAAATAATATTATATTAAAATGAAAAGAGCTGTGTACCGCTGAATTAGATCAGCAAGTACAGCAGCTCTTTTCAAATTGTTTTAAGTAATAATCAAAATACTATATTACTCGATTGTAATTGCTCCTGGTACAGAAACTTCTGTAACTACGAAAACACCAGGGTCAACTTCAATATCTACTGTTGCTTTTGTTTCCGTGAAATATTCACCCTTACTAAGGCTAGCTGGCTTTTTCTTATCTTTTCCAGTTGTATCAAATGCACCCTGAACATTGCTGGTACCAGTTACCTTTGTAATGATAATGTCATCATTCTTAGCGTTTCCAACCTTTCCATATGTCTTATCGCCATATGTTACAGTAATAGCTTTCTGTAATGCTTCTTCAACTGTTGAAGCAGAAACACTGTTCTTTTCTACGGATACAGATGTTACAGCCTGTGTATCTTTTACAGTGAAAGAAGTTGTAAGAATAACATCTTTTCCATCAGTACCAGTTACAGTTGCTTTTACAGAGTACGTTCCAACAGGAAGAACCTTTGTTGCTACAATAGCAGAACCACTAGTTGCAGTTGTTACTGCTTTGACTACAATAGCAGAACCACTAGTTGTAGTTGTTACTTTCTTACCATCTTTGTCTTTTACTTCGCAAGAATTAATTGTTGCTTCATTAGCATCAACACCATCGTTTGTTCCGATAACCTTGATTACAACATTCTTAGCATCCTTATTGTCTTTGTCAACTTTAAGATCTACGTTGTTGACATCAATTCTCCAACCATTTACCTTAGATGGATCTACAGTCTTTACTGCAACAGAAACAGTCTTTGCAACTACTTCTTTGCCATCTTTCTTATAAGAAATCTTATAAACATAGTTACCAGCATCGGCTGTGTAATTAAATGTTACAGTTTTCTTTCCATCATAAGTATAATAAATATCACTAGTTACATTTGCAGCCTTTAAATCCTTTACGTCTGTAGATAAGCACTCTACTGTAAGAGTTGCATCAATGTCATCACCATACTGATCCTTAACAGTTGCCTTAACAGGAATTGCATTCTTTAAGACTGGGGACTTAGAAACTGTTACACTATACTTGTCAAGTTCAAGTGTTGCAACAGTTCTCTCTGCTACAACATCAATAGCTACAGATCCAACAACCTTATTGTCTTTCTTAATCAGAAGGTATGCAGCACCATTTTTTACAGCTGTAATTGTAACATAATGAGGATCAGAAGCAAGAGAGCCAGAAACCATTAATGTTGTTTTATCAGAAGTCTCTACTGAATATTTATAATAATCAGAAACTTCTTTTCCATTTGCATCGGTAATTTTGATATAAGCAGCTTTTGTTTCACCCTTTGCAATCTTATTGGTATCTTTTGCTTTATCAAATTTTTTACCAGTAGCATCAATTCTTACAGCAAAACCATTTACAGCAGCCTGATCAACAGCAGTAATTGTAACTTTGTTTGGTCCAATATTTCCTTCGGCTTTACCGTTTTGATCATACTTTCCAGTCTTATACTCAATTGTTGCCTCAGCGGTGTCACCAACCTTATTTAAGTATAATTTGGAACCGTTTGTATATCCATTTCCCTTAGGATCAATTGTGAAACTGTAGTTAGCATCAGCATCAGTTGTCTTCATTTCTTTTAATACAACACCATTAGCATCTTTAGATACTAACTTAACTTCTGTTTCAGTAGCATATGGAACAGTCGGTGTATCAAGACCGATAGAAGCAACCTTTCCGTCAGAAGCTACGAATGTTTTTGTGATTCCATCAAGAGTCACATCATATGTAGCTGCATCCTTTAACTCACTGAACAGAGTTAATGTAACCTTAGAAGCGTCCTTAGAATCAACCGTTACCTTAGATACTGGGTAAACAACGTTTGTTGCTTCACTCTTGATTGCGAAATCAGTTACCTTAAGGTTCTTTGTATCACCAGCGACAGTAGCTGTAAGCTCTGTTAACTTGTTCTGTGCTACTGTAGAAAGAACATAGTTCTTTACTTCTACTTCCTGAGTAGCTGTAGCTGTATCTTTACCAATTGTAAGCTTAGCTGTGATTGTAGCCTTACCAGCCTTAACACCCTTTACAGTTCCGTCTTCAGAAACTGTTGCGATTGTCTCATCACTGGATGTGTAAGTGATCTTAGCTCTTGAAGAAGCCTTCTTAGTTGTTGTTAACTTAGTTGTGCTTCCAACTGCTACTGCTGACTCTCCAGATAAAGCAACGCTTGCCTTAGCAACTTTCATTGTGTAAGTAAGTTTCTTTGTCTTTGCCTTAGCATTTTTCTTTGTAGAAGTCTTGTAAGTTACCTTAACCGTAACTTTAGCGGTACCTGGCTTAACACCTGTAACCTTAATCTTCTTTGCTGCTGTCTTCTTAACTTTTGCAACAGACTTCTTGTTGCTTGTTGCAGTTACTTTAACAGACTTCCAAGACTTTGGAGTTTTAACTGTAACTGTCTTGTAGCCCTCAGAATAAACTGTGGCTTTTTTTGCGCTAAGCTTTGCTGTAGAAGCTGCCTGTGCGTTTGTAGCAGGAACTGCTGTTACAACCATAGCTGCAGCGAGAGCAAAAGCTAACACTTTTTTGCTTGATTTCATGTTTTTTCCTCTCTTTCTTTTTGACTAACTTCCATCTCTTCTACTCGTTTAACCCTGCACGTTTAAGTTCCTTCATCTTCTCTTCCAAACCGCTGCGGACGATTTTTCCAATCCAATGTTCTCGCTAATTGCCTCCACTGACCTTCCTCGGTCTTACTGTTAAGTCCATCGTCAGTTTCATCTGCAGACACACAAATCATAAATGACCAGAAACTTTCGTACATCAGACGTCGGCGTAGAGTGTGATATCAACGTTGATTGTCCAGCATCAAGATCAGCAAGCTGAGGTTCCGATGACTTATATTTCTAATATGTATCTGTAATTGTAAGGTCTGTCTGGAACAAGTTCCAGTTTCCATAGCCTCGATAGTAGTTCATCACTTGTCGTACTATTTATAGTACTCTTTTAACTACTCTACGTGACAATCATACACCAAGTATTGTATCTTTGCAACACCAAAATTACATTTTATTGAAAAAATTCTTTAATATTTTCTTAAGCATTTAAGAGTTTTTTCACTTTTTTCTATTATTAAAACTATTTCACGCGTAGTTCGAGTGAAACTACGCGTGAAGATAAACAATTCTATTTAAAGTAAGCAACTCCGGATTCGAAGATCTTCATATCCTGCTCTCCGTAGATGTTCATGGCAACGGCCTCACCGCGGCGCTCGCTGTGTGCCATCTTTCCGAGTACACGTCCATCCGGACTGGTGATACCCTCGATTGCCATGTACGAACCATTGACATTCCACTCTTCATCCATGGTTGGCTCGCCGGCTTCATTGACATACTGGGTGGCAACCTGTCCGTTTGCAAAAAGCTTGTCCAGCCATTCCTTCGGAGCTACGAAACGTCCCTCTCCATGGGATGCCGGGTTGCAGTATGTTGCACCAAGCTTTGCCTGCTGCAGCCATGGGGATTTGTTTGTCACAACCTTGGTATATACCATCTTGCTGATGTGGCGGTTGATGGTGTTGTAGGTCAGTGTCGGGGAATCCGCACTCTGTGCCTGGATCTGTCCGTAAGGAACAAGTCCCAGTTTGATCAGCGCCTGGAATCCGTTGCAGATACCAAGTGCCAGTCCGTCACGTTCTGACAGCAGTCTGCTTACTGCCTCGGTCATCTTTGCATTCCGGAATGCCGTTGCAAAGAACTTTGCAGATCCTTCCGGTTCATCTCCTGCGGAAAAGCCGCCCGGGAACATGATGATCTGTGACTGATCGATTGCCTTGACAAATTCATCGACAGAATCACGGATGTCTGCTGCACTCAGATTCTTGAATACTTTTACAATTGTATTGGCACCTGCACGCTCAAACGCTTTCGCACTGTCGTACTCACAGTTTGTTCCAGGGAATACCGGAATGAATACGGTCGGCTTTGCGACTTTGTTTCTGCATACATAGATGTTCTTTGTATCGTATACGTCACTCTGTACTTTTTCTTTATCCTCGGTTGCGCGGGTTGGGAATACACGCTCGAGTGTTCCCTGCCATGCATCAAGTGCCTCATCCATGGAAAGAGCCATGTCTTTGTATACGAATTTCTGTGCGTCGTTCACTTCTCCGATAACGATTGCGGATGCTTCTTTTATAATAGGAAGAAACTCTTCTTTTACTTCTGCTACGATATTACCGAATCCCGGTGCAAATAAGGTTTCTGCAGTCACATCATCGGCGATGGTTACACCTAATTTGTTACCGAATGCCATCTTGCTGACTGCTGCTGCCAGACCTTTTCCGTCAAGTGCATAGGCACTGCGGATTGCACCCTTGCCGATCAGCTCATGAATCTTATCATACAGTTTCATCACCTGTTCATATACCGGCAGATCATACGCGTTCTTTTCGATCGTAAAGAGTACCAGCTTATCTCCTGCTTCTTTCAGTTCCGGTGTGATCACGTCTTTTTCTCTTGCCACATCGACTGCGAAAGAAACCAGTGTCGGAGGCACGTCAATATCGTTGAAGGTTCCGGACATGGAATCTTTTCCACCGATGGACGGCAGACCAAAACCGATCTGTGCATCAAATGCACCAAGCAGTGCTGCAAACGGCTGACTCCATCTCTTTGGATCTTCACTCATTCTGCGGAAATACTCCTGGAAGGTGAAGCGTACTTTCCTGTAGTCACCACCGGCGGTCACGATACGGGAAAGGGATTCCAGTACGGCATATACCGATCCGTGGTATGGACTCCAGGAGGATAAGTACGGATCAAATCCGTAGGACATCATGGTTACGGTATCGCATTTTCCTTTCAGAACCGGAAGTTTGGCAACCATGCTCTGTGTCTCGGTCAGCTGATAGCGGCCGCCGTATGGCATGTAGACACTTCCCGCACCGATGGAACCGTCAAACATCTCGACAAGTCCCTTCTGGGAACATACATTAAGATCCGCAAGCATGGCAAGCCATGCTGATTTGTTGTCGTTTTTCTGTAATGCATCTGCAACTTTCGGAAGTTCGATCTTTTTAAAGAAGTTGTCTTCCTCTTTTGGCATCTCGACTTCGACATCTGCTTCCTGATGCGCACCATTGGTATCGAGGAATGCACGGGAAATATTGACAATGTCTTTTCCTCTCCACTCTAAGATCAGTCTCGGCTCCTCGGTAACAACTGCCACCTCGGTTGCTTCAAGGTTTTCTTCTTTTGCATAAGCAAGGAACTGCTCGACATCCTGCGGAGCGACAACCACTGCCATACGCTCCTGGGACTCGGAGATTGCAATCTCCGTTCCATCCAGACCAGCATATTTCTTCGGTACTTTATCCAGATTCACGCGCAGTCCGTCTGCAAGCTCACCGATGGCTACCGATACACCGCCGGCACCGAAATCGTTACATTTTTTGATAATATGGCTGACTTCTTCTCTGCGGAACAGGCGCTGCAGTTTACGCTCAGTCGGTGCATTACCTTTCTGTACCTCGGCACCACATACAGACGTAGACTGTGTGTTATGTGCCTTGGAAGATCCGGTTGCTCCACCGATACCATCACGTCCGGTACGTCCGCCCAGAAGGATAATCTTATCTCCCGGATCAGAGGTCAGTCTCTGTACGGCACGTCTCGGTGCGGCACCCATGACAGCACCGATCTCCATACGTTTTGCTACATAATCCGGATGGTAAACTTCTTTGACATATCCGGTTGCCAATCCGATCTGGTTTCCATAGGAGCTATAACCTCTGGCAGCCTCACGCACGATCTTCTTCTGTGGCAGCTTACCCTCAATCGTATCTTTTACGGATACGGTTGGATCTGCGGCTCCGGTCACACGCATTGCCTGATAGACATAGGTTCTTCCGGAAAGCGGATCACGGATGGCTCCGCCTAAACAGGTAGCAGCACCACCGAACGGCTCAATCTCAGTCGGATGGTTGTGTGTCTCGTTCTTAAAGTTTACAAGCCACTCCTCTGTCTTTCCATCTACTTCCACCGGTACCACGATGGAACATGCATTGATCTCGTCAGATTCTTCCTGATCTGCAAGTTTTCCTTCTTTTTTCAGACGTTTCATGGCAAGCAGTGCCAGATCCATCAGGCAGACAAACTTGTCATCGCGTCCCGCATACAGTTTCTTGTGGGTATCAAGATATTCTTCATAAGTCTTTTTGATTGGTGCCTGGTAAAATCCTTCATCAAACTTCACATTTTTCAGTTCTGTCGAGAAGGTGGTATGACGGCAATGGTCGCTCCAGTAAGTATCAAGCACGCGGATCTCTGTCACGGACGGATTCCGCTTCTCGGTATTTTTGAAGTAATTCTGGATATGTAAGAAATCCTTAAAGGTCATGGCAAGATTTAAAGAGCTGTACAGTTCCTTTAAGTGTGCTTCTGCCATGTCGATAAATCCGTCGAAAACTGCCACGTCTGCCGGCTCATCGAACTTCTGTACGAGGGTATCCGGCTTGTCCATACCGGTCTCACGGGAATCTACCGGATTGATACAATACTTTTTGATCGCCTCTAACTCATCCTCTGTGATGTCACCCTTGATCACATAGGTCGTCGCGCTGCGGATGATCGGCTCCTCATCCTCATTTAAAAGCTTCACGCACTGCTCTGCGGAATCCGCTCTCTGGTCGAACTGTCCCGGCAGGAATTCTACGGAAAATACGTTTCCGCCTTCTGCGTCAAAGTTCTCCTCATAAATATCATCCACTGGCGGCTCGGAAAATACCGTCTGCAATGCCTTCTGGTAAGTGGCATCCGATACATTTTCCACATCATAACGGATCAGAACACGCACCTGATCTGCAGCGATTCCGAGATAATGCTTTACCTCATGTTTTAATTCTTTTGCCTTTACGGCAAAATCCGGTTTCTTTTCTACGTACACACGACGTACATTGCCCATTGGATTTACCTCCTTCTTTTGCGAAACGGAATGCCCCCTGCATTTGGGGGCATTCTATTGATCTTTATGTTATTGTATCATGGGTTGACAATTAAGTAAAATTAATATCGCTTACGATATCTATTACCTGTTCTTATGAAATTACTGTACGGTAATTGCACTGTCCGTTACAACGCCCGGAGTGTCCGGTTCCGGCTGATCCGGCTGATCGGTACCCGGGTTTGGATTTACAAAATTAATCTTTACTTTCAGCTTTCTGGATTTATTTCCTGCCGTATCTTTGACATATACGGTCACACTGTAAGTTCCGTACTTTTTGTTTTTCATGGCAGTAACTGCTTTCTGTACTTCCTGGGTATTTACGAAAACATATTTTGAAGCAAGTTTCTTCCCCAGATCCTTTGCCACTACATCTGCCTTAATTGCAGAAACCAGTTTTTCTTTGGAAACGGCTTTATTGTAGGTCAGTGTCTTTCGCTTCAGGCTGATGGATGGTGCTTTCGTATCTTTTACGGTAATTATGATGCTCTTTTTGGTCTTGCTTCCTTTGGCATCTTTTGCGGTGTATGTAATCTTATATTTTCCGGTCTTTGCCGCATTGACTTTTCCGGAAACGGTAAATTTAAGGGTCTTTCCTCTGTAATCAGAAGCTTTCACTCCCTTTTTGAGGTCTACTTTACGATTGGTTCTCTCGATGGTTTTATTCGTAATTCCCTTAATCGTCGGGCGAAGTTTCAGCCATGGATTTCTCGGATCCGGATCGGTCGGATCCCATCCGCGGTACGGACTGTTTACATCAATACGGATCGGGGTAGGTTTGCCCAGCGGTCCCGGATCTTTGCTGTCATAGATGGTTACTTTGGTTCCTACCGGGCAGTTGTCATAGATCCACTTGGCATCTTCCACATTCAGACGGACACATCCGTGGGATGCCGTCTGTCCCAGACGGTTATAAGAATTGTATGCCAGCTTGCTCGGGTCCTGTGAACTGTAAAAAACAGAGTGGAACAGCACACCACCGTGAATACGGCTGCAATACTGTCCGTACACACCGCCCATAAGTGTATGCCAGCGGTATTTTGCCGGAATCGAAAATGTTCCTGTCGGGGTGGCATTGTTGACACCGACCGAGCAGGCAAATGCTTTGACCGGTTTGGTATATTTGCCTTTGGAATCAAGTGCATATACGGTCACACAGTTCTGCTGACGGTTGATTTTAATGTAATATGGCAGTTTTGCTGCCTGAGTTGTAACGGGTGTTCCTGCGAACACAAGCAACATGAGTGCCGCCATCAATCCGCATAAAGTTTTCAAAATTCCCTTTTTCATGATAATCTCCTTTTCTCTCCTTTGTGAAAGGTATATAATATATCCTATACTATACTATACTACTGAGGATATGATCGATGGATATCAATTATGAATTATACAAGGTTTTCTATTATGTTGCAAGCTCTCTCTCATTTTCGGATGCAAGTAAGAAGCTTTTTATCTCCCAGTCAGCGGTAAGCCAGTCTATCAAAACATTAGAGCGCAAGCTGGGACAGCCGCTTTTTATCCGCAGCACAAAAAAAGTGCAGCTGACTCCTGCCGGTGCTCTGCTGCTAAAACATGTGGAGCCTGCCATGAATCTGATTTCCCGTGGGGAAAGCCAGCTTTTAGAATCCGGCTCTCTGGGCCTGGGACAGCTGCATATCGGTGCCAGCGACACGATCTGCCGCTATTTTCTGCTGCCGTATCTGCAGAAATTCCATCGGAAATTCCCGGATGTTCCGATTAAAATCACCAATGCCAGCTCGATGGGCTGTGTAGACCTGTTAGAGCAACGCCGGGTAGATCTGATTATCACAAATTTTCCAAACCCGCATCTGAATCCTTCCTATATTCAGAAAACGGTTGGCTCTTTCTCGGATGTGTTCGTCGCCAATCCGGCATATTTTGATCTGGCGAACCGCATCGTTCCTTTCTCGGAGCTTGGCACCTATCCGCTCATGATGTTAGACCGCAAGAGCACAACGAGTGAGTTTCTGCACCACATTTTCCTGCAGCATCAGCTGGAACTGCTGCCTCAGGTAGAGCTCAGCAGCAACGATCTGCTCATTGACATGGCCCGCATCGGTCTTGGAATTGCTTTTATCCCGGATTTTTGTCTGAAACACAAGCCGGAGGATCTCTTCCTCGTCCGCACGCAGGAAACGATCCCGCAACGGCAGCTGGTGGCTTCGTTAAACCCTACCCTTCCGGTTTCTGCCTCCACCGAAGAGTTTTTAAAGCTCCTCCCGGACGTCTGACCAGAACCGGCTCACTTCTTCCCGCAGCTGCGGAAGGCTGCAGATCGTTCGTTTCTCCCATTCCCGCGGAAACAACGATGCATACTCCCTCTGTAAAAACCGTTCATCCAGAAGAAGGATCACGCCGCGGTCCTCGCTGGTCCGGATCACGCGCCCTGCTGCCTGCAGGACTTTGTTCATTCCCGGATAGCGGAACGCATAGTCAAATCCGGACAATCCCCGCTCATCATAATAATTCTTTAAAATTTCACGTTCATCGCTGACCTGCGGAAGTCCGGTTCCCACGATGATGGCACCGATCAGCCGGTCGTTTTTCAGATCAATGCCTTCCCCGAAAATTCCTCCCATCACGCAGAACGCAACAAGGGTTCTTTCCCGTTCGTGTTCAAATTCTTCCAAAAACGCTTCTCTTTCGTGTTCTTTCATATTACTATGCTGCATCAGAATCTCGCACGAATCGGCCGCCTTCCCGGCAAAGACCTCATATACATCCTGCATCAGCCGGTAAGACGGGAAAAACACCATATAGTTTCCCTGCTGTGCTTCTGTGACGGTGCTGATATAATCTGCAATCTTTTCATATTCTTCCCGGTTACGCCGGGTATATTTTGTGCTCACGTCCCTGCCAAATGCCAGAAGCCGTTGTGTCTGTGCAAATGTGCTCTGCGCATAAATGGCATAGTTATCCTCTGCCGTGGAAAGCAGCCGCTTATAATATCCGATTGGCAGAAGGGTCGCGGAAAAGAAGATGGTGGAATTGCTTTTATCGATGCATTTCTGCAGATTCACGGACGGGTCTACACAAAAGAGCCGGATCCGGAATTTTCCTTCCTCGGTCATCTGGCTGTAGATCACATAGTGGTCATCCACCCGATCATAGATATTCAGGAAATTGCGCAGTGCAAAATAAAAATCCAGCACCGTTTTCTTCTCCGGAAATTCCCGCGGTTTTTCCAAAAATTCATCCATCTGGGAGGCCAGCCGCATAAGGTGGAAGGTCAACGTTCCCACACTGTCCAGAATCTGGTAGTGCTCACACTCACGTTTCATTTCCAGCATGGCTTTGTTGCATTTGTCCAGGATACGGCAGATCGTACGGCTGTGCGCTTTCATGATCCGCTTCACTGCAAGCACGTCTTCTTTGTACAGATCGGCACTGTACATCTCCCTGCTGCGATCCACGAGGTTATGTGCCTCATCCACCAGGAACAGATAGTCTCCCTTTATCCCCTCCTGAAAAAAGCGTTTCAGATATACATTCGGATCGAATACGTAATTGTAATCACAGACAATATTGTCCACCCAGGTTGCCACATCCAGACTCATCTCAAACGGGCACACCTGATATTCTTTCGCCTGCGCTAAAACTTCCTCTCTGGTAAACAGGTTGGATTTCTGCAAGAGATCAAACACCGCATCGTTCACCCGGTCAAAATGTCCCTTTGCATATGGACAGTTTACCGGGTTGCAGTCCATCGCTTCACACAGGCAGAGTTTTTCTTTTGCTGTGATCTGGATGACTTTGGCACGGTATCCCTGTTCTTCCAACAGGGCGAATGTTTCTTTTGCCACGGTTGCCGTGATCGTCTTTGCCGTGAGATAAAAGATCCGGTCTGCCAGCCCTTCTCCCACTGCTTTTACCGCCGGAAAGATTGTGGAAATTGTTTTGCCCACACCGGTCGGTGCTTCGATAAACAGATTCTTTCCCCGCAAAATTGTACGATAAACATCTGCAACCAGCTTCTTTTGCCCTTCCCGGTACGGAAATGGAAACTCCAGTCCATGAATGCTCTCCTGCCGCTGTTTTTTCCATGCAATCTGCCAGTCCGCCCATTTCCGATAATCTTCGATCAGATGCGTAAACCACACGGTCAGTGTCTCAAATGTATAAATTTCCCGGAAATACCGAATTTCTTCCGTATCCAGATTGCAGTAGGTCATCTGCACGCCGATCCGCTCCAGACGGTTCTGTTTCGCATAGATATACGCATAGCACATTGCCTGGGCTTTATGCACGTAGACCGGCTGTTCCATTGCCGCAACGTTTCTATATACACCCTTGATCTCATCGATGAAGCTGATTTCTTCTTCCGGAGGGATTTCTGCCGCAAACTCCTTCTCCGGTTGCAGCACAGACTCCGTCGCAGCCGGCAGATCCGGCTGAAATTTTCCATAGGCGATTCCGTCTGCACGTCCTTCCACGACCAGTATGTAATCGTTGGCTTTCCATTCAATTTTCAGCGGTACTTCCGCCTGGTAGGAGGTGTCCATGCTTTTTTGAATTTTCCGGTGGATACGGCTGCCTTCCATCATGGCCTCTGCACTCGCCAGCTTTCCGGCACGATTATCGATATCTCCTGCCCGGAAAATAAACTCTACCAGATTTCTCACAGATATATGTAATTCCTGCATGTACACTTCCTTTCTCCCGCGGGTATTTTCCTGTTGTATGAAGCGGGTTTTTATTTGTTCCATTATTTTACAATAAAAAGCCCCGCTCCGGAATACGGAGCGGGACTTAAAGTTCCATAGTCACGATATTATAATTGTATTATGCCACTGCAAATTTAGCAACTACGTTTTCGAAATTTTCATTCTTTCCACCGTAGCAAACCTGAAGATTCTTTTTTACACCAAGTCCAATCATACCAAGCAATGACTTTGCATCAATGAATGTTCTGTCACATTTTACATCAATATCAAAATCACAACCACCCGCTGCACGTACAAAATCCTTAACTTCATCCATATCTGATAACCGAATTACTTTAACAGTTTCATACATAATCCAACACCTCTTTCTACCTTTAAACAACATACTTTTATTATCATCCCCAAGTTTAGAAAAGATTATGCCACTTTTTTTCTCATCTGTCAAAGTTGTGCAAACTTCGCATTTCTCCGGTTTTTCCTGCATAATGACGGTAATCGCGCAACCGTTTCCATCAGATTCTTACCGTTTTTTTTCGTGTATTTATATTTATACCTGCTATCTTATGCAATTTCTCCAAAAAATTGCCTTTCCAATGACCAAAACAAGCATTTTTTGATGAAAACTATTTTTATCAAAGTGGTTTCCCACTTTTTTTCAGAATATCCACATATAATTCTCCGATCGGACTGACCTTTATCCCCTTGTGCCGGATATAGCCGATCCGCATCTTTTCGCTCTCTGCCAGCGGCACTGCCGCATAATCATTACCGTTTAATTCTTCACAGATAATCCCGGAACAGAGTGTATAACCATTCAGACCAACCATCAGATTCAGCATGGTCGCCCGGTCATCCGCATGGATCATCTTCTTATATTCATAGGTACTTTTCATCTCTTCGGCAAAATAAAAGGAATTATTTTTCCCCTGTTCGAACACAAGACATGGATATTCCTGCAGTTCTTTCATGGAAATTACATCCCTTTGTGCCAGCGGATGTCCTTTCCACAGATATACATAGGTGTCACAGGTAAACAGTTCTTCAAAAATCACATCATTTTCCCTGAAAAGTTTCTGGAGTACTGCTTCATTAAATTTGCTCAGGAAAAGAATCCCCAGCTCACTTTTCATGTTGCGCACATTTTCAATTACCTGATTCGTCTGTGTCTCATGCACGGCAAATTCATATTCTTCCATTCCCACCGTCTTGACCACTTCCACAAATGCCTTGACCGCAAAGGTATAATGCTGCATAGACACGGAAAATTTCTTTTTGGATGCAGACGAAATATAACGGGATTCCAGCAAATGATACTGCTCCACGACCTGCTTGGCATATCCGATAAATTCCTCTCCCTCTGGTGTAAGCACGATTCCCCTGTTGGACCGGATAAAAATGGTGATTCCTGCTTCTTCTTCCAGTTCGCGCACAACCGCAGACAGATTGGGCTGTGAGACAAACAGTTTTCGGGATGCTTCGTTCATGGAGCGGCTTTCTGCAATCGTAATTACCTGATGTAACTGCTGTAGGGTCATATGTCTTACCTCTTTTCCTTAAGCAAATGATCTGTTATATACCGGACAAGGATCTGAAGTATCCATGCAATCACAATGGAACTGCATACCAGCACCAGTTCGTAACGCAAACGGCATGTATGAAATGCTGCTCCCTTCATAAATTTTCGTATGGTAACATGTACCAGATACAATTCCAGCGAATGAGCACCAAACCATTCCAGTATTCTTATAACCGGGCGCATAGATAACTGGGAAAAGATCCAGGCAATTCCCGCACAACATGAGATATTAAAAATTCCGGTCACATACCTTGCAAAAATAGGAGATCCACTTGGAAGCATGGTGAGCAAATAGCCGGATAACGCAAAAAGAATCAACCATTTCCAATAACTTTCCCTTTTTTCATAACTGGATCTGCCATAAAAACAGCCCGCTATAAAAACAGGCAGACGAAGCAAAGCAATATTTACATTTCCAAACACCTCTTTCTCATATAATGCAATTACAAGTGCCAATACTGTAATAGCACTTACAATAGAAAGCAGACGGATCTCTCCATCTATTGCGTCTCGTGCGCTATCAACAATCTGAAAGATATAGGGATAAATCAGATAGCATAACAACATCAGGCCAATATACCAATAAAGCCTGTCTCCATCACTGAAAAATGTGATAAATGTGAAGTCTTTTATGGATTCTCCCCATCCTGTTTTATCTACACAGACATCTAATAAAATATAAGAGGGTACGGCTACGATGCAATAAGGAATCAGGATTCTTTTTAATCTTCTTATGTAAAAACTTCTAACATCTGATCTTTTTTTCATGGAATAGTATAACCCCAGACCAGAAAAGAATAAAAATGCATCCACACTTGATGATGAAATATATCTCCAAAAGAAGGAAATCCAGCCACTAAAATGATAGGAATAATAATGACAGTCATCCGTAAAATGAAAAACTATAATCAATATGATGGATATTCCCATTAACGCCCCCCGGTATTGCGAAAGCACGCTGTTATTTGTTTTTTTCATATAATTCTCCTTTATAAAAATTTAATTTAAATTACTATAAATAAAAAAACACCTAAACAGGTGTTTTTAAAGAGCAGGGGATGAGAGAATCGAACTCCCACCAAAGGTTTTGGAGACCCCTATCATACCATTTGACCAATCCCCTATATTAAATTATGTTTTCATCACTGTTGCAATTATACATATAAAATATACAATTGTCAAGAGATGAGAGTGCTTTTTGTATAATAAAATATAAATAAAATTCTTCCTGTCATAAATCGGCAGAAAAGCGGAGATGGAGGGATTTGAACCCTCGCGCCGGTTGCCCGACCTACCGCATTTCGAGTGCGGACCCTTCAGCCACTTGGGTACATCTCCGGATGCAAACCTTTATTATTATATAAGGTATCCGGAGAAAGGTCAATCTTTTTTAAAACTTTTCTTTTTTGTATTATTGACGAATCTTCCAGACTATAATATGATTATGAGATAAAGTGTGCAGACAGAAGTGGATGTGCAGAAATGGAGGGAATTATGAGCGATAAGAAATCAGCGATTCTCAGGGCGGTGAAGGGTCTTACTGAGAATTATGCTTCAGAAGAACTTTTTATGCCGAAGAGCGGCAGACGTCTGCCGAACCGTTCGGTGATCATTGATATAGTAAGAGATCTGAAATCTATTGTATTTCCGGGATATTTCAGTACGGATACCAGTGCTACCGTATTTCCGGAGTATTATGTGGGACACAGACTGAATGATCTTTATGACAGATTGAAGAATCAGATCGAGATCGCACTTCTTTATCACGGAGAGGAACCGGAAGAAGCAGCAGCTCATGCAGACAGAACTGCCGGTGGATTTTTTGAGCAGCTTCCTGAAATCCAGAGACTGCTTCTGACAGATGTACAGGCTGGTTTTGATGGTGACCCCGCAGCCAAGAGCAAGGAAGAGATCATTTTTTCATATCCGGGATTATTTGCTATCTACGTGTATCGTCTGGCACATGTTCTTTATAAAGAAGAGATCCCATTTATCCCGCGCGTGATGTCAGAATATGCTCATGGCCGTACAGGAATCGATATCAACCCGGGAGCGACCATCGGAGAGTATTTCTTTATCGATCATGGTACCGGTGTGGTTGTAGGTGAGACTACAGAGATCGGAAATAATGTAAAGCTGTATCAGGGAGTGACACTGGGAGCGCTTTCTACAAGAAAGGGACAGCAGCTTGCCAACGTAAAACGTCATCCGACGATCCGTGATAATGTAACAATCTATTCTAATTCCACAGTGCTCGGTGGTGAGACGGTTGTAGGAGAGAATACGATTATAGGTGGTAATACCTTTATCACAGAATCCATTCCTGCAAATACCAAGGTCAGTGCAAAAAGTCCGGAGCTTGTGATTAAGAAACCGAAGGCCCAGGTTTCTGCCACAAATGTATGGGAGTATTGATAAAAAATCCAATAAATAAAAAAATTAAAAAAAATAAAAAAACCTGTTGACAAATAAAACAGTATGTTATATACTAATCATCGTTGCAGCGGTCAAGCGATCGGTAATCACCGAAGCGACGATGCGCGGGTGTAGTTCAATGGTAGAACACCAGCCTTCCAAGCTGGATACGTGGGTTC
>OJUG01001953.1_pt1 | contig 23791 bp, 18 predicted proteins | sample 1599841 | NCBI WGS metagenome assembly OJUG01 (sample SAMN04168659, study PRJEB22393) | human gut metagenome | biome: human gut microbiome; feature: stool | host: Homo sapiens | collected 2014-05-12 | reverse complement strand
CACCGATCCCAAGCGCCTGCTGATCGGCGACGACGAGCACGGCTGGGACGACAACGGCGTATTCAACTTCGAAGGCGGCTGCTACGCTAAGGTTATCAACCTGGACAAGGAGTCCGAACCCGACATCTACAATGCGATCAAACGCAACGCTCTGCTTGAGAACGTTACTTTGGATGCAGAAGGCAAGATCGATTTCGCGGATAAGAGCGTAACCGAGAACACCCGTGTATCCTACCCGATCAATCATATTCAGAACATCGTACGTCCGATCTCTTCTGCTCCCGCAGCGAAGAACGTTATCTTCCTGTCTGCAGATGCATTCGGCGTACTGCCTCCGGTATCTATTCTGACACCTGAGCAGACTCAGTATTACTTCCTGTCCGGTTTCACAGCTAAGCTGGCTGGTACAGAGCGCGGCATCACAGAGCCTACTCCTACCTTCTCCGCTTGCTTCGGTCAGGCATTCCTGGAACTGCATCCTACCAAGTATGCACAGGAACTGGTTAAGAAGATGAAAATGAGCGGCGCTAAGGCTTATCTGGTAAATACCGGATGGAACGGCACCGGCAAGCGTATCTCCATCAAAGATACCCGCGGTATCATCGATGCGATCTTAAGCGGCGCTATCCTGACAGCTCCTACCAAGAAGATTCCTTACTTCAACTTCGAAGTTCCCACCGAGCTGCCCGGCGTAGATCCTGCTATTCTGGATCCTCGCGACACCTATGCTGATGCTTCCGCATGGGAAGAAAAAGCAAAAGACCTGGCTGCAAGATTCAATAAGAACTTTGCAAAATACGAGGGCAACGAAGCTGGTAAGGCTCTGGTTGCTGCAGGTCCTCAGCTGTAATCAGCACTTGCAACATATTGACCTTTTGAAAAGGAGATGCGAAACTGCATCTCCTTTTTTATCGCTCTTCCTCTCAGGCACAGATTTTGCTTTTATCGATTTTTCTTGCAATTTCTTCCAATTTATCTTATGATAAAAAACGTGCGTTTTTATAAAAATTTAATGATTTATATTCTTTTTTTATCATTCGAATATATCTTCTAAAATCGTACAGTCTACCGTCTCTTATTTTACTCAAAGGAAGGAACTTTCCACATGGAAAAATTAAAACCGAAGCTGTTTTCTGTCATGAAAACCTACACCCGTGAGCAGTTTGTCAAAGATGTGGTTGCCGGCATTATCGTTGCAATCATCGCTCTTCCGTTGTCCATCGCCCTCGCCCTTGCCTCCGGCGTCACACCGGAAAAAGGTATCTACACTGCGATCACAGCAGGCTTTGTCATCTCTTTTCTGGGCGGAAGCCGCGTCCAGATCGCAGGTCCGACTGCAGCATTTGCAACGATCGTCGCCGGAATTGTTGCAAAAAACGGCATGGACGGACTGATTATCGCTACTCTGCTGGCAGGCGTGATTCTGATCCTGATGGGTCTGCTGCGCCTCGGCAACCTCATTAAGTTTATTCCATATACGATCACGACCGGCTTTACCTCCGGTATCGCTGTAACGATTTTTATCGGTCAGATCAAGGATTTTCTCGGTCTGAGCATCGTTACCGATGAACCGCTGATTGAAACGATGGATAAATTAAAGGCTGTTTTCGTCTTTATCGGCACGCTGAACGTACAAGCGCTGCTTGTTGGCGCTCTCAGCCTCGCCATCCTGATTTTCTGGCCGATGCTTCCCGGCTTTTTAAAACGGATTCCCGCTTCCCTGATCGCCGTAATTGCTGGCAGTGCTGCGGTAGCTGGTCTGCACCTGAACGTCAATACGATAGGGGATCTGTATGAAATTTCTAATAAGCTGCCGGCGATTTCGCTTCCGGCGTTCTCCCTGACAACCGTTCAGAACGTCCTGCCAGACGCCTTTACGATCGCGATTTTAGCAGCAATCGAGTCCCTGCTCTCCTGTGTTGTTGCGGACAGCATGGTAAACAGCCGTCACCGCTCCAATATGGAACTGATCGCACAGGGTGCCGGAAACATCACCTCCGCGCTGTTCGGCGGCATCCCCGCCACCGGAGCCATCGCCAGAACCGCCGCAAACATCAAAAACGGCGGACGCACTCCGATCGCCGGAATGGTGCATTCTGTTGTCCTTCTGCTGATCCTGGTTGTCCTGATGCCCTACGCTGCCCTGATTCCTATGCCGGTTATCGCAGCGATCCTGTTTATGGTTGCCTATAATATGTGTGACATCAAAACCTTTGTCAACCTCTGTAAAACCTCTCCTAAGAGCGATATTATCGTTTTGGTCAGCACCTTTGTTCTGACGGTCGTATTCGATCTTGTCGTTGCCATCGAGGTCGGCATCCTGCTCGCTGCGATTCTGTTTATGAAACGTATGAGCGACGTTACAGAAGTAGAAGGCTGGAAATATGTCGATGAGGACGACAATGCGGACAGCCTTGCCCTGCGCGTTGTACCCGATCACATTACAGTTTATGAAATCAGTGGTCCCCTCTTTTTCGGCGCTGCGGATAAGATTCTGAAAATCACCCTCGACGAAAAACGCCGTTGTCTCGTCCTTCGTATGAGAAGTGTCAGCGCCATCGACGCGACCGCCATGCATAACCTTGAAAAGCTCTACGAGTACTGTCAGAAAAAGGGCATTCAGCTGATTTTCTCTCATGTCAACGAACAACCCAGGCGTGTCATGGAAAAAAACGGCTTTATCGAAAAAGTCGGTGCCGACAACTTCTGTGCTCATATTGATGACGCCCTAAAGCGCGCCGAGCAGCTGTAGCTTGTGCCAAAGCAGCGCATCACTGTTCTGATAAAAATCGCATTTTGAATACATCCGCCGCAGAGTTCTGACTTTTGCGGCGGATTTTTATAAAAATTTAATTTTTCTCTTGAAAAATATCACATTTGCGTATATCATATTGCCCATAGGCAATTTCGAAATGAAGTTTGCAGGAAAAGACATTTTGTCTACCGAAGGAGTAAAACTCTCAGGTGCTGTAGTTTGCAGCGCAACTGTAAATGGATCGACTCTCTGGAGACACCCGGATCAGCCGGGGGCCGAAGGTGCAACATACGAATTTCTCGTATGAATCTCTCAGGTAAAAGGACAGAGAAGATATTACGCAAGTATTCTGTATCTTCCTGAGACTGACGCAAAAAGGATTTCTTTTTGGTGCAGTCTCTTTTTATTCGCAGCATAGAATAATTCGTAAATCTTATATTCTATCATGCTTTAAACGATATCTGTCTGCGCAGCGGATATTTCGTTTTTCCGGCGAATAAACCAGTCCGGCACACTGCCCTTTCTATTTTCACGAGTGATTCCAAATCCCTTCTTTCATTTCGAAACGCTTTCCTTACGCATAGCATAGCGTAGCATGGCATCAGAAAGACATCTGCGGCCAAAAATCTGTTGTAACAAAGAATATCTGTTGCAGCAAAAAATAAGAAAGGGATCGAATACCATGTGGACTTCTATCAATCAAGCTCTGAATATAATCGACAACTTTGTCTGGGGTGTACCGTTGATGGTACTGATTATCGCCGGCGGACTGCTTTTGACCATCCGCCTCGGTCTGCTCCAGATTCGTAAGCTTCCCCTCGCACTGAAATGGATGCTTCAAAATGAGGAAGGCGGAAAAGGCGAAATTTCCAGCTTCTCCGCACTCTGTACCGCACTGAGTGCAACAATCGGTACCGGAAATATCGTCGGTGTCGCAACGGCGGTTTGTGCAGGCGGTCCCGGCGCCCTGTTCTGGATGGTTGTAGCAGCGTTTCTCGGCATGGCAACCAAATACTCCGAAGGTCTGCTGGCAGTCAAATACCGTACTGTTGCCGAAGACGGACACAGCCTCGGCGGTCCCTTCTACTATATTGAACTCGGCATGGGCAAAAATTTTAAATGGCTCGCAAAGATTTTCGCCTTCTTCGGCGTCTGTGTCGGTCTCTTCGGCATTGGTACCTTCAGCCAGGTCAATGGTATTTCCAGTGCAGTACATGGGTTCTTTGATCCAAACGATGCCTTTACGGTAAAAATTCTGCCGTTCCTTGGCGAATATTCCTGGTCCGTTGTCATTGCTTCCCTGATTCTCTCCTTCTGCGTCGCAGCTGTTTTGATCGGCGGCGTCAAGAGAATTGCAAGCGTCAGCCAGATCATCGTTCCCTTCATGGCAGTCATCTATTTTGTATTCGCAGTGATCCTGATCTGCTGCAACATCACCAAAGTGCCTGCAGCATTTGCAACCATCGTAACCGCAGCATTTTCTCCAAAAGCGATTACCGGCGGTGCAGTCGGCAGCATGCTCATCGCAATGCAAAAGGGTGTTGCCCGCGGCATCTTCTCCAATGAAGCCGGTCTGGGAAGCGCGCCCATCGCAGCTGCAGCAGCCCAGACGAACTCTCCTGTCCGTCAGGGTCTTGTCAGCATGACTGGTACCTTTATCGATACGATCATCATCTGTACCCTAACCGGTCTTTCCATTGTTCTGACCGGTGCATGGCAGGTAGAAGGTCTGGAAGGTGTTCAGGTTACAACCTATGCATTCCAGCATGGTCTTCCGTTTCCTGCACAGTTTTCTTCCTTTATTCTGATGCTCTGCCTTGTATTCTTCGCCTTTACGACAATCCTTGGCTGGGATTACTACAGTGAACGCTGCCTGGAATATTTAAGCGGCGGCAATATGAAGCACGTTAAGATCTTTCGGTGGATCTACATTCTGGCTGTCTTTATCGGACCTTACATGACGGTGAGCGCTGTCTGGACCATCGCTGATATCTTCAACGGTCTGATGGCTATCCCGAACATGATCGCGTTGTTCGCATTGAGCGGTGTCATTGTAAAAGAAACCAGAGCATTCTTCCAGCACGCAAAGGAAGAAGCACGCGCAGAGCACCGTTCTTTCGAAGAAGTATGTGAGGAGAATTTAAACGAAGAAGAAGCGCCCGCGAACTAAAACTATTATCCAAGCCCCCCTTCCCGATCTGGTTGGTATGCTCTTTGCGACTGACCTGATCGGGTTTTTTAATGCTCTTTACATATTGGTTCATGAAAGAATGTGCCAAGGCACATTCACATTCTCGCGCCGAGGCGCGGTTGCTTCGGCAACCATCTACCCCTGCGCCGAGTGCGCATCCTCGTAGCGCGTTTTTATTTCATAGGACGCATTTTCCTATGAAATAAAAAAACAGCCGCACCCGGATGATCTCTCATCTGATGTGCGGCAGTTTTTCTATCAGTAGAATGTACGCAAAGCACATTCTGCCGTATACGTCTTGCGGCGCTCTTTATTCATGACAATAGAATGCTCGCAGAGCGTGCATTCTATTGTTGATTTTTGAAGTCGGGAGAATTATTCGCCCTTCTCCAGAGCCAGAGTCTTGGTTGTGATATCACAAACCTCTGCAGGTCCGTAGTACTGGATTGCACCCGGATATACATAGCAGGTGTTCTCAGACCACTCTTCTCTGTGTGCCTCGAAGTATTTGAAGGGCTTGCCATCCAGCTCAACCAGAGCCTTACGGATAACAGGCTTGTCTTCGCCATGTCTTCTCTCCATGTTCATCATCTTGGTGATGGGCATACCGCCTGCAACCCACTCAGCTGCCGGTTTGGACAGGTTGGAAACCTTGGAAAGGTAACCATTGTAACCATACTGGATCAGCATGAATGCATTGTAACCTAAGGAGTAGCAGTAATCGGAATCGAAGTTGGAAGGGAATGCACATCTTCCTTCGTAACCGAAGAAATGATGCAGTGCATTGAACTTGCCGTTGTATGTGCCTGCAGCCTTTCTCTCAGCCAGCTTGTCAGCTACCAGAGCGGAGAACAGCTTCTCGGACTCGATCAGGGAAACCTGTACGTTGCCGTGAGGATCTCTCTCCAGGAACAGCTGCTGCTGAATGCCTTCCGGCAGGATTGCGAATACAGCCATGGATTCTTTAGAAAGACCGTTTTCGATGAACGCATATTTTTCTTTCCAGGTAGGAAGTGCATTGAACGCATCTGCCTTGCTGCCTGCTAACAGCTCGTTGATCTCAGCGATCAGTGCGGAGAACTCGGGAACGAATTCTACAACGCCTTCAGGGATGATTGCAACACCGAAGTTCATGCCCTTTGCTGCTCTCTTTGCTACAGAATCAGCGATGTAGTCAGCGATCTGGGACAGGGACATCTTCTTTGCTGCAACTTCTTCGGAAATCAGGCAGATGTTCGGCTGGGTTTCCAGTGCGCACTCCAGAGCAACATGGGAAGCGCTGCGGCCCATAACCTTAATGAAGTGCCAATATTTCTTAGCGGAGTTTGCATCTCTTTCGATGTTACCGATTACTTCGCTGTAGGTCTTTGCAGCGGTATCGAAACCAAAAGAGCACTCGATATCTTCGTTCTTTAAGTCGCCGTCGATGGTCTTCGGGCAGCCGATTACCTGTACGCCGGTGTTGTTTGCAGCGAAGTACTCAGCCAGTACAGCTGCGTTGGTGTTGGAATCGTCGCCACCGATGATAACGATTGCGGTGATGCCGTGCTTCTTGCAGACTTCAGCAGCGATTGCGAACTGTTCCTGAGTCTCCAGTTTGGTTCTGCCGGAACCGATGATATCGAAACCGCCTGTGTTTCTGTATGCATTGATATACTCGTCATCAAAAACAAGATAATCGTCTTCGATCAGACCGCTCGGACCGTTCTTGAAGCCGTACAGTACGTTCTCCGGGTTGGTTGCCTTTAATGCATCGTATAAACCGCAGATAACGTTGTGTCCGCCAGGAGCCTGTCCGCCGGAAAGGATAACGCCTACAACCTGCTTCTTCGCAACGGAAGTGTTCGCACCTTTCTGGAAAGTGATCTCCTTTTTACCGTAGGTATTGGGGAACAGCGCTTTGATCTTCTCCTGATCTGCAACGCTCTGAGTCTCTTCGCCTTCCTTAACGCAGATATCTGCAATGCCGTGTCTCAGCATGCCGGGAAGCTTCGGAGCATACTCATATCTGGCTTTCTGTAAAGCTGAAATTTCCATAATCCTTCTCCTTCTTGTATTTCTACAACATTTTTTCATTCATAGTTGATTATAAGCTATTTTTTTCAAAAAGTAAACAACTAATCCCTTTTTCGCAAAGGGATGCCCATTTCCGTCCGTATTTTCTCAAATCTCCCGAATATCATACGGAGTGGTCTGATATACGTAATAATTTAGCCAGTTCGTATACAATCCGTTGCAGTGTGCACGCCAGGAAAGGAGCGGTTTCTTCTCCGGATTGTCCTCCGGGTAATAGTTTTCCGGCACATGGATCGGCAGTCCCTTGTCGCGATCGCGCTTGTACTCTCCATCCAGCGTGTAACGATCATATTCCGGATGTCCCATGACGAAAATCTGGCGTCCGCCCTCGGTCATACATAAAAGCACTCCCGCTTTGTCCGATTCCGCCATAACGGTCAGCTCTTTGCAGGCATGGATCAGCGCTGCAGGCGTTTCGGTATGTCTGCTGTGGGGGATACAGAAAACGTCGTCAAATCCGCGCACCAGCGGCTCTTTGCGGTTTAATACACGGTGTTCAAATACCCCGAAAAGCTTTTCCGGCAACAGGCGTTTGTCGAGTCCGAAGTGGTAATACAGACCTGCCTGAGCGCCCCAGCAGATGTGGAACGTGGAATGGACGTGGGTCTTTGACCACTCCATAATTTCGCAGAGTTCTTTCCAGTAATCCACTTCTTCGAAGGGGATCTGTTCCACCGGTGCGCCCGTGATGATCAGGCCATCGTATTTGTTGGATTTCAAATCATCAAACGTATCGTAAAATTTATTCAGATGTGTTGCAGAGGTATTCAGAGACAGATGGCTGTTCATTTTCATAAAGGTCACGTCCACCTGCAGCGGCGTATTGGACAGCGACCGAAGAAGCTGCAGCTCTGTATCTTGTTTGACCGGCATCAGATTCAGAATACAGATCTGCAATGGGCGGATATTCTGGTGCATCGCACGATATTCGTCCATCACGAAAATATTTTCATTATCCAGAATCTCTCTGGCAGGCAGATCACTCTGTATTTTAATCGGCATTTTCTCTCTCACTTTCCTGCCGCTGTGCGGCGCTTCTTTTGAATAAATTCGTCCGGACGGTTATTTTTCCAGATACTGCTCCATAAACTCTTCTTCTGTCAGTACAGCTATGCCCAGCTCCCGCGCTTTTTTATTTTTGGCGGAATTGGAGGTACTGTCATTGTTGATCAGACAGACGGTTTTGCCCGTCACGCTTCCGGTTACCTTTCCGCCGAGGGCTTCGATCTTTTCCTTTAAGGCACTGCGATTTTCAAAGTGGTTCAGGTTGCCCGTAATAACAAAGGACTGCCCGGAAAGCGGCAGGGCTTCTTCTGAAAAGGTTTCCTGCTCCAGCTCCACTTCCTTTAATAAAAGCTCCAGCGCAGTTTTATTTTTTTCCTGGGCAAAAAAATCCACAAACGCACCTGCGATGACTGGTCCTACGCCATCCATCGCCGCCAGCTCTTCTGTAGGTGCAGCGAGCATTTTGTCCAGATCATTTTTATATTCCCGACAAATCATCCGTGCATTGGCAATTCCGATATTCGGGATTCCAAGGCTGTAAATCAGGCGTGCAAGATTTGTATGTCTCGCTTTTTCAACGCTCGCTTCGAGATTCTGATACGATTTTTCGCCGAAGCCGTCCATCTGCATAATGGCATCCCGGTGTCTGTCCAGATGGAACAGATCTGCATAGGTATGCAAAAAGCCCTCCGCCAGAAATTTTTCCAGCGTCGCTTCGGAAAGTCCGTCAATATTCATCGCGTCCCGGCTGACAAACAGCGTAAAAGATTTGATCTTTTTGGCATCGCAGTCCGGGTTCGGGCAGACTAACGTCTCCGTATCGTTTTCTTTTACGATTCGGGTCTCTCCCTGACAGACCGGACAGGTGCAGGGAATTTCCAGTGTGCTGCTCTTTGTCAGATTTTCCGCGATCTGTGGGATGATCATGTTTGCCTTATAGACTGTAATCCGGTCGCCGATGCCGAGCTTTAACTCTTTGACAATGCTGACATTGTGAACGCTGGCACGACTTACGGTTGTCCCCTCCAGCTCCACAGGGTCAAAAATCGCAACCGGGTTAATCAGTCCGGTACGACTCGCGCTCCACTCCACCTCGCGCAGCGTCGTCTCTGCCTGCTCGTCCGCCCATTTAAATGCAATGGCATTGCGCGGGAACTTTGCCGTTCTTCCAAGCGACTCTCCGTAAGCGATATCGTCCAAAAGCAGTACCAGCCCGTCGGACGGAACCGGATAATCTGTGATTTTTTCTTCAAACCAGGCAACCGCCTCCTGCATCGTGTCCGCAGTTACCGCTTTATATTCTACCGTTTCAAAGCCCTGCTTCTGTAAGAATAAAAACTGCTCTTCCCTTGAGTTTTTAAAATCCACACCCTCTGCACGCACCAGTGCAAATGCAAAAAAATGCACCTTTCGCTGCGCAGTGATCTGGCTGTTTAGCTGGCGCACGGAACCGGAGCAGAGGTTTCTCGGATTTTTGTACCGAGCGTCCACGTCTTCGATTTCGCCGTTGATCTTTTCAAAATCCGCATAGGTGATGACCGCTTCTCCCCGCAGGATCAGCTCTCCCTGATAAGGGATCTGCAACGGCACGTTGACAAAGGTTTTGGCGTTCGGTGTGATGACCTCGCCAATTTCGCCATTTCCCCTCGTGACCGCCTTAAACAGTTTTCCGTCCCGGTACGTCAAAACGATGGTCAAACCGTCCAGCTTCCAGGAAAGCAAACCTTTCTGATCTCCCAGCCAGTCTGCCAGCTCTTCCCGGCTTTTCGTTTTTCCAAGGGAAAGCATCGGGCTTTCGTGACGCTCTTTAGGAAGTTCGTCTACTGCTTCATAACCAACCGATTGGGTCGGACTCGCTGCCAGCACAACTCCGGTCTTTTCTTCCAGGGCAACCAGCTCGTCGTAGAGCCTGTCATATTCTAAATTACTCATGATTTCCCGGTCTTCGGCATAGTAGGCTTTTGCAGCCTCATTCAACTTCGAGACCAGTTCTTTCATTCTGTCTGTATCATTCATATCGCTTTTTTTGAACTCCTGTCTGTCCGGATCCGGAACCATTCCGGTAAGTAGCATTCTTGCGGCTGTCGGCGGTACTCCGGTAGGTACCATTCGTGCGGCTGTCGGCGGTACTCCGGTAGGTACCATTTGTGCGGCTGTCGGCGGTACTCCGGTAGGTACCGCGCTGCTCTGCTTTGCGAGCACCGTCTGTACCTTGCCTGCGGTCAGCCGTTTTTGCGTAGCCGCCTGCATTCCGGTGAGCCGGATTCTGACCGCTGCGCTGCATTCCTGCATTCGCTATGCGTCCGTTCACTCTTGGCTCTGCAGCGCCGGTCTGGGCTTCTTTTTTCGCAGCAGGCTGCCGTTCCTTTTCCCATGCAGGACGCGCCGGACGGCTGGCATTTTTCCCGACTTCATAGTACAGCTCTTTTAACTCTGCACCGGTGACTGCACGAATATCGCCCGGGTTTAATTTTCCCAGCAGAATATTTGCCACACGCACACGTTTGATGCTTAGAACGCCATAGCCGAGGGTCTTGCACATCCGGCGGATCTGGCGGTTTAAGCCCTGCGTCAGGATAATACGGAATACAAATTTTCCTTCTTCCTTTACAAAGCAGGGACGGGTACGCTCATTTAAATCCTTTAACAGCATACCGTCCGACATTTTTTTGAGGAAATCCCGGCTAATGGGCTTATTGACGCGGACGAGGTACTCCTTTTCGTGAAAGTTTGCCGCACGCATCAGACCGTTGATTAAGTCACCGTCGTTTGTCAGCAGTAAAAGACCTTCTGAATCTCTGTCCAGGCGTCCTGCATAGGTTACACGCACCGGATATTCGACGACATCACGGATCGTGATCTGGGCATGCTTGTCCTTTTCTGTACAGGTCACTCCAACCGGCTTGTAATAAGCCAGCACCACCTTTTTTTCCCGATGTCCGACCGGTTTGTCCTCGACTGTAATTTTGTCCAGATCGTTGACCCGCATACCCGGATCTGCAATCTTGCCATTCACAGACACTTTTCCCCCTTCGATCAGGACATCCGCTTCTCTTCTCGAACAGATGCCAGCCTGGGAAAGATATTTATTTAAACGGACCTTTTCAGTATTTGCCATAAATTAACTTCTCCATTCCGATAAAAATCGCAGTATAAAGATATTTTAGCACACTTTCAGATTCCGTGCCAGAAGAACATGCAGGGATTTTCAGGCGCATGGTTTCCCTCTGCTACAGCAAAATCCAGTCCGGAAGTTTTTTCTAACCCACGGCAAAAACGGTCCTGCCAACCCTATAGAGCTCAGCAGAACCGTTTTTGAAATTTTGTTATGAAATTCTATCCAAAACATCTGGAAGGTTATCGAAGTTTTTTGTCTTACTCGCGCTCTACGATCGCTGCACAGCCCATGCCGCCGCCAACACAAAGAGTAGCAAGACCTTTCTTTGCATCTCTCTTTTCCATCTCATGAAGTAAGGTTACCAGAATACGGCAGCCGGATGCTCCTACCGGATGACCAAGGGCGATTGCTCCGCCGTTGACGTTTAAGATATCGTTGTTGAAGCCAAGGTCATGCGCAACTGCTACAGACTGTGCTGCGAATGCTTCGTTTGCCTCGATCAGGTCGAAGTCGCCGATTTCGTAGCCGGCTTTCTTCATTACCTTGCGGGTTGCTGCAACCGGCCCGATACCCATGATGCGGGGTTCTACGCCTGCCAGCTCGCCTGCTACCCAGGTAGCCATCGGCTTTACGCCCAGCTCCTTTGCCTTTTCTTCGCTCATAACGATCAGCGCTGCCGCTGCATCGTTAATACCGGAAGAATTGCCGGCGGTTACGACACCACCCTCTTTGAATGCAGGACGCAGTTTGCTGATGCTCTCTGCCGTTACATTCGGTCTGGGTCCCTCATCAGTATCAAATACAACGGTCTGTTTTTTCTGTTTTACTTCCATCGGAACGATCTCGTCCTTGAACTTGCCCTCTGCAATCGCTTTCTGTGCCTTCTGCTGGCTCCATGCTGCAAACTCATCCAGCTGCTCTCTGGTCAGTCCCCAGTCTTCTGCAATATTTTCAGCAGTAATACCCATATGATAGCCGCCGAATGCATCCGTCAGGGCATCGCGGATCAGCGCATCATCCATCTTTCCAGCGCCCATTCTGTAACCGAATCTTGCATTGTACAGAAGATAAGGAGCCATGGACATATTTTCCATACCGCCAGCTACGATGATATCCGCATCACCGGAGGCAATCAGCTTGGCAGCCAGGTTTACACAGTGCATGCCGGAGCCGCACAGTACGTTGATCGTAGTTGCAGGAACCTCTACCGGAATCCCTGCGTTGACTGCTGCCTGTCTTGCAGGGTTCTGACCAAGGCCTGCCTGAATGACACAGCCCATATATACTTCATCTACCTGCTCCGGTTTGATTCCGGTTCTTTTCAGGGCTTCTTTGATTACAACAGTGCCCAGATCCGGCGCGGGAGTTTTGGAAAGAGTTCCTCCCATTACGCCGATTGCTGTTCTGCATGCGCCTGCCAGCACTACTTTTCTTGCCATAACAATGATTCCTCCATTTTCCCTTTTTTCTTTATCATACTACTTTTGAAACGCTTTTCAAGCCCACTGCACGCTTTGTTGTGGTCTTTTTTAGGAACAAAAGCGTAAAAGCTTTCACGTTGGAAGGTACTTACCAGGGCATTTTTTATCTGGTGCTCAAATGCCCGATATTTTTGATCAGCACGGAAATCGTCCCGTCGGGATTTGTGATAAATTCTACCTTCTCGGGGTCCTTATATTCTTCCATCGGAATCGTGATTTCGATGCCGGTGTCCGTCGTCAGGTGCTGCTTCTGGAACTTTTTGATCGTCGCCTCGCTCTTGGGCCTGACAACTTCTTTTTCCATGTTATATTTTTCCAGCTTTTCCTCCAGGTCTGCCTGCATCTGCGGACTGTCCTTAAAAACTTTCTCCTTGACCGCTTCGACCTCCAGGCTCCCCTTTTCCTCCAGCTCATCATAGATCGCCTGCTTGACTTCCATCTTTCGCCGGGTGTCCTCATCTCCATAGTATTTTTTGTTGACCTGTTCCACTGCTTTTGTCACGATATCCAGCTTTGTCTTCTGAGACATCGGTGCATGACATTCCAGAAACAGTTCGGAAAAGTACAGCTTCTTTTCACCATTTACTTCGAATTTTTTCTCTGTCAGCAAAATTTCTCCATTCGACAGATTCACTAAAAATGCCTCAGAAAGCTTCTGTCCGGCAGATGGCAGGATCGCTTTCTGTAAAATGATATCGTTTAAATTTTCTCCGTTTTCGGTAGCCTTCGTCGCATGGGTATAGGAAGTTTTATAATTTAATTTCAAAAATCCGAAATAATCGACGCCCTCCGCAGAAAAAACGACAACCGCAACGTCCGCCGCCGGAATATCGATATTCGAATTCATGATCCCATAGAGCTTTTCACACAATGCCCTGCTCGTCTGGACAAAATTTTCGGCGTTACAGTTCTGGATCAGCCCCATCACCTCAGATTCGTCAGAAAACTGGCAGACCTTCATATCGTCGCTCTCTGTAAATTTTTCAATATGAGCCTTTAAAAAATCGCACAGATTCGAACCCATATCGATCGGACAGTCCGAAAGCACCGGCATTCCAACCACAGAATCCAGGATATGGACAATCCCCATTTTCATAATCATATCGTCTTTTTTCATGCCAGTTTCTCCTCAATTGCTTTTGTATGCGGCAGCTGCGCCATCTATAAACATAGCAGTTCGGTCAAAAATATGCAAGAAAAAGAGACGGACGCTTTTGACGTCCGCCTCCGGGATTCTCACTTTTGCGACCTGACGCAGGGAAAAATCTTCCTCTCGGGATTCTTCTTATTCCGTCCGTTTTAACGATTTTACGATCACAGGTCCGATCAGTGCTGCTAAAATAATCTTTGCAGTATCACCGGGCAGGTAAGGGATAACCCCCACACCAAGACCTCCGATGAAGTCTAAGTTCAGCTGCAGGCAAAGCCATACGGTACCGAACAGGTAACATACCAGCGTTCCCAGAACCATCGCACCGAACTGTTTCCAGAAGCTTTTGCCGGTCTTTTCAAACAGAATACCGGTCAGCGGGATCATGAACAGGAAGCCGATCAGATATCCTCCAGTCGGTCCTGCAAGCTTTGCAAAGCCACCGGAAAAACCGGAAAATACCGGAAGTCCCACCAGACCCAGAAGCAGATAGATCACATAGCTGATGAATGCATTTCTGGTGCCCAGAATATAAACGGAAAGGTACAAAATAAAGGTTGTCAGGGAAAGCGGAACAGGGCTGACCGGGATCGGAATGGAAAACGGAGCCGCTATACAGGTCACCGCTGTCATCACACCGATCATCGCCATCTGTCTGATTCCAAGTGCTGTCTCTTTTTTTGTTGCTGTCTGCATGATTGTCACCCCTCCTGTCCTATCGGACAGTTTTTCTTTTTTTCTTAAAAGATACCCCTTTTATCAGAAAATGTCAACAAAATCCTTGACTTTTTTGTTTCTTCTTTTGTTATATTATACAATATCGTCCTATTTGTAAGTTTTTTGTATCGGATTTTGACAGCTGCGTGCCAAGGCGCCCGGTGATATATCATATTTTTGGCGAAATGCCGTCAGAAAATAAGAATAGGAAAAGAATCCGCACGCCGCACATACTTCCTTAGAGGATATGTTTCCCTGTATCCGTCATCTGTCTGTGATAATCCGATGGTCGAATCAGCTGCAGGCTGCCTGCCGCCGCAACGAAGCTGCTTCCGTTGATCAGGAACCGGCTGCTTCCTTCATAGATCAGCGACAGCTCGTAAAAATCATGAAAATGAAGCTGCTGATTGAAGCTGCTCTCCGCTTCCGAATAGCAATTCTGTATGCTGAAAAGCCCGTTCGATAAATATTCCTTTGCCGGAAGAATTCCCTTTCCAAACTGCATCCCTATATTTTCTCCATTTCTTTTTGCTTCAAAAAATTTGTTATTTTATGATTATATCATATATATTTTGTTATTTTAAGTTTTCTATTGTCTTTTTTACCAATTCATCCTACGATAAGTTCAGACAGCGGCAATACAATTTCGCCCGAGAAAAACAAATCCATTTATTTCAAGACACCAGAAAGGAGTTTATCCAATGACACAGTTAGAAGCTCTGCAGAAAAAATTTATCAATCTGCGCTTTGGCACATTTATCCATTTTAACAGCGCAACCTTCCAGTTCCACAACAACCCCGACATCATCGACTGGGAATACGACCATGAAAACGGCGATCTGCCCAGGCAGTTCCCGTTTGATGAAAAAGACTTTAACCCGACCGCTCCCGACTACTGCAAGCAATGGGCAAAAATCGCTAAAAGCGCCGGCTGCCAGTTCGCTGCCCTGACAAGCAAGCACCACGAGGGCTTCGATCTCTGGCCCTCCGACTATACCGATCACTGTGTGAAAAATGCGACAAACAAAACCGATGTCGTTGCCGCTTATCTGGACGCGTTCCGCAGCGAGGGAATTGTTGCCGGTCTGTATTTTTCCGTGCTCGACCTGACTGCTCAAACCGGTCACAGATCCTGCACAACAGCGCAGAAAGAAAAAATCTTCGGTCAGGTGACCGAGCTTCTTACAAACTATGGAGAAATCCCATTCCTGATCGTAGACGGCTGGAATGCTCCCTGGGGTGGTCCCTCCTATGAGATGCTTCCCTTCGAGGAGCTCGACCGCCTTGTGAAATCTCTGCAGCCCGATTGTATGCTGATGAACATCGGCTGTCAGGACGGATTGTCCGGTACCGACGTTGTATTTTATGAAAACGCCGCCGGTCAGGAAGTCGACCATAGCTTCAACGGTCCCGGCATCAGCTGCAACAAACTGACAAAGACATGGTTCTGGAGAGACGAAGATCCGACAACGCCCGTTACAAACGCAGAATGGGCACTTTCCAAAATGAAGGATTATTTCCCCCAGAATGTCAACTTCATGTTAAATCTCTCCCCTTCCACAACCGGTCTGGTGGACGAAAATCTTGCGCAGGAATTTGCCAGGATCGGTAAGACTTTCCAGATGCCTGCACCCCTGGATGAGCTTCCGGCGGGCTGGCTGAAGCGCTGATCTCTATTGACGCAAAAGAACAGGGCATTCCCGCCTTGTTCTTTTGCTATTCTCAGGGTATACTTTAAAAAGAAACGGTCGGCACTTCCTGTCCGACCCAAAAAGTATCCTGTAAGGAGGACATTATGTCACAGACACTCGAACAATTTCAGGCCTATCAGACCAGACTCGAACAATACGATCAGGCGATTGCCCTGCTCTACTGGGACCTGCAGACCGCAGCTCCAAAAGACAGCATCGAAGCAAAGCTGTCTGCGGTAGGCTATTTTTCCACGGAATCCTTCCGCCTTTCGACGGCGGACGAATACGGCAGCCTGTTAAAAAAACTCTCTGCTCCCGAAGAATATGATCAGCTGTCTCCCGCCATGCAGCTTACGATCCGGCGAAACCTGAGAGATTTCGAACGCTTCAAGCGCATTCCGGAAGCCTTCTACACGGAATATGTCACAGAAAAGGCACGTTCCGAAAAAGCCTGGGAGGCAGCCAAGGAGGCTTCTGATTTCTCCGTATTTGCGCCCCATCTGGATAAGGTCATCTCCATGACAAAAGAATATGTCCACTACATGGAGCCAGATCAGGATGTATATGAATTTTTGGTCGGTCTTTTTGAGGACGGTATGGATACGGAAACGATCGACCGCATTTTTGCAGAACTAAAAGAAGGACTTCTTCCGCTGCTTGCCAAAATCGAGGCAGCTCCCAAACCGGATCTGTCTGCCCTGCAGCAGACCTTTGACCCGGATGCTCAGAAAAAGGTCCAGGAGCTGCTGCTTTCTTATATCGGTTTTTCCTTTGACTGCGGCGCGGTTGCCGAGAGTATGCATCCCTTTACGACAACGCTCTGCCCCGGCGATGTCCGCGTAACAAACCACTATTATGCCGACAATCCGATTTCTTCGATATTCTCCGCCATTCACGAGGGCGGTCATGCAATCTTCGAGCAAAATGTCGATAAGGATTTCTGGCATACTGCCGCAGCCCAGATCAATATGATGGGACTTCACGAAAGCCAGTCCCGCTTTTACGAAAATATCCTCGGCAGAAACCCACACTTTTGGACACCAATTTACGAAAAAATGTCCGCGCTGCTTCCAGAATTTAAAACTGTCCCATTTGATACGTTTATAAAAGCGATCAACGACGTACACCCCAGCATGATCCGTACGGAAGCGGATGAAGTGACCTACGGTCTGCATATCATCCTGCGTTACGAAATAGAAAAAGCAATTTTCAGAGACAATGTAAAGACCGATGACCTGCCAGCTCTCTGGAATCAGAAAATGCAGGAGCTGCTTGGCATTACTCCTGCAAACGATGCAGAAGGCATTCTGCAGGATATGCACTGGTCAGACGGCTCCTTTGGATATTTCCCCTCCTACCTGCTGGGCTCCATTTATGACGGCATGTATCTTGAAGCGATCCAAAAGGATCTCGGAGATCTGGATACGGTTCTGGAAAACGGAAGGATCCTCGACATCACCCACTGGCTGAAGGAAAAGATCCATCGTTTTGGCAGCATGTATAACTCCAAAGAGGTTATCGAACGGGTCTGCGGCAAGGAAATCAGTGCACAGCCGCTGCTTCGCTATTTTGAAGAAAAATACAGTAAGGTGTATGAATTCTGACCAACGCTTCGAAGTCGAACTGCTTTATCTGTAACATACAGAGCGTATATTCCATCAAACAGTAACATTCTATTATTGATGCAAAAACCGGAAAATCTTTCCAGATGCCTTACGACAATACCTGCGTGTGGCGTCGGAACAGATTTTCCGGTTTTTCTAATCAGGCGATTCCATTTTTATACATTCGGTTCACGGCAGCGTTTTTAAAATCCGTCCCAGCTCTTCTACATCTTCCGACTTTGTTGCCCAGCTGGATGCAAACCGCACTGCAGCTGCTCCATTTTCCAGCTCTTCCCAGGTTTCACAGCTGACACGATCCTTCAGCGCTTCCCGCTGTGCTGCATTTAATACGACAAACTGCTGATTCGTCGGGGAATTGATATAAAGCGGACACCCATGCTCCGTCAGAAGCTCCTTGATCCTCATGGCCATCTCGATCGCATGCGCAGAAATTTTCAAATACAGATTTTCTGTAAAAAGCGTATCGAATTGAATTCCCAGCAGACGTCCCTTCGCAAGCACCGCCCCCTGCTGCTTCATCAGGGTAAAAAATCCCGGAACCGTATTCTTTTTCGGGAAAACTACGGCTTCTCCAAACAGTGCGCCCACCTTTGTGCCTCCAATATAGAATACGTCGCACAGCTCTGCCAGATCTGCAAGTGTCACGTCTGTTCCCGGTGCACAAAGTCCATAGCCCAGACGCGCACCGTCCAAAAACAGGGGCAGCTGATATTCCTCACAGACCCTTCGAAGCGCCTTTAACTCTTCTTTTGTATAGAGTGTTCCATATTCGGTCGGATGGGAAATATAAACCATGCCGGGCTGCACCATATGGGTACAGCTGCCGTCCTGATAAAAGCGTTCCAGATAGTGCTTTACCGCTGCAGCCTCAAGCTTCCCGTTTTTGTGTGGGATCGTCAGCACCTTATGGCCGCCGCTTTCAATTGCACCAGCCTCGTGGACACCGATATGTCCGGTATCCGCTGCAATAACCCCCTCGAAGGGCTTTAAAAATCCCCGGATCACGGTCGCATTTGTTTGGGTCCCGCCGACCAGAAAATAAATTTCTGCCTCCGGGCACTGGCATGCTGTGCGGATTTTTGCTTTTGCAGATTCGCAATAGGCATCCTTTCCATAGCCGTAGGTATGCTCCATGTTCGTTTCCATCAGGCGCTGTAAGATTGCAGGATGTGCGCCTTCCATGTAGTCACTATCAAAGTATAGCATTGCTTTCTCCTCCTGATATTTTTGTATCATTTTTTCTTTTCTCACAGTTTCAGCCTTCCCTTTGCTGCTCTAAGAGCTCATAGAGCGCATCGTCGCCTTCGTCGATCCACACATCCTCTTCCTCTTCATTCAAGCCAAGAAATTGTGCGAGTGTTCGGATATCATCGCTGTTATTCCATTCGTCCACATAGTCATCGATTTCTTCAAACTCGATCTCTCCTGCCAGATAACGTTCTTTAAAATTTGCCATCCTGATTTCCTTTCTATAGCCGTTAATATGTTTCTGTTAATTCGTTGATCATTGTTATCAGTAATTTCGCATCCACGGGCTTTGGATTTTCTTATTTTTACCCATCTGCAAACCTCTTTTCCCATTCATCGCTATTCCTTATCAGCCTGCGTTTCGGACCCCCCACCGGATTTTATACTTCGGATGGTCTTTTCCAATAGCATCATATCAACAGGCTTTGAAATATGGGCATTCATACCGGCTGTCAGAGAATGCCGGATATCCTCCGAAAAGGCATTGGCAGTCATTGCAATGATCGGAATTGTCCCTGCCTGTTTGTGTAGGCTCCTTCGGATTGCCCTTGCAGCATCATAACCGTTCATGACAGGCATCTGCACATCCATCAGGATCATGTCATACGCTCCGGGCACAGACTGTTCAAAGGTCTCCACCACCTTTTGCCCATTTTCACAAATCGTACACTCAGCACCTTTCATTTTTAACAGTTCTGTCAAAATCTCTGCATTCAGTTCATTATCCTCTGCACATAAAAAGTGCATTCCCTCCAGGATCGCTCCGTTCGGCGTTTCTTCTTCCTTTGATGACAGGAATGCAGGCCGCTCTTTTGCAATTTTCAGATCTATAAGCACTTCAAAGCAGCTTCCCTGTCCGGGTTTACTTTCTACATAAATCGTGCCTCCCATGGCTTCCACAAGATTTCTGGTGATGGCCATTCCAAGTCCGGTTCCCTGTATCTTATTTGTCACAGAGTTTTCTGCTCGGGTAAAGGCATCAAAGATCGTATCTTTAAAAGCATCTGACATTCCCATTCCATTATCACGGACGAAAAAGCGATACCTTGCATAGACCGTGGAGGCTGTTTCACATTCTTCTGCCACAAAATGAATGGCTCCCCCATCCTGTGTATACTTTACTGCATTGGACAAGAGGTTGCTAAAAATCTGCATCAGGTGAACCTGATCTCCATTTACCCACTCGTGCCGGATCTTTTCTTTTGTAATTGTAAGGGTTTGATTTTTTTCTTCTACCTGTGAATGGAACATCGCATTCAGATCCTGCAAAAGATCCGAAATAGAAAAATCCGTATACTGAAAAGCTGTTTTTCCTGCTTCGATCTTGCTCATATCCAAAACATTGTTAATGATCCCTAACAGGTGCTGCGCGGATATATCAATTTTATCTACATACTCCAATACCTTGACCTTATCCCCTGCATTATGTCGGATCAAAGCTGTAATACCAACAATTGCATTCATGGGTGTGCGAATGTCATGGGACACATTGGACAGAAAATCTGTTTTCGCCTTATTTGCATTTTCCGCTGTCTGTAAAGCTTCTGTTGCAATATTCTTTGCCTCTTTCAGATTCTGATTCGATGCTTCCAATTCCTTCATCGCCTGTATTTGAAGTTCATTATTTCTTTTTTCATATTTTGCTTTTTGATCTGCGATACTGAGTCTGGAAACACTGTAAAATAATCCGGCAAAGAGTAAAATGATAAAGCCTACCATAAACATTGTTGTAAATGATACCACTTTCTGATACTCTGTCAGGGTATTATCGACAACACCTTTTGCCACAATACAGATCAACATGGAATGGTTGCTTTCTATCGGACAGTAGCCCAGATAATAGGGCGATTTTCCACCCAAAAGCTCTACTCCCTGTTCTCTGGCTGCAAGTCTTTTTTGAAGTGTTTCTGCCTCACCTTCTGTGATAGCCTGGCTCTTCCTTAAGTGCTTTAACAGAGAATAATTCCGGAAAAATACATCTTTACTCTGATTCGTATATGTAATGTTTCCCTCGTTATCCAACAGAAACAGATAGGCATTTCCATGATATCCCTTAAGCTTTAGCATAGAATCTAATTTTGCATGATTATATGCCGTTCCAATTGCGGTATACGTTTTTCCATCAATGCGATATGGCTGACATGAAATCGCAACCAAATAAGCACCGTTTTGTATTTCTTCATGATTCCAGGCAACCAGTTTTGCAATATTATGTCCGTTCCTTAAATCCAACAGAAGCTTACTTGGAATATCAATCCGCATTTTCGTTCCGTCTGCAGTGATTGCCTTACCATTTTCCTGAAGAAACAGGAGTGTACTTTCCGATTCCCTTTCCCACGCCTCAAAAAAATTACGGTTTTCTTCTGTTTCCAGGGACAGTTCCTTTTTCTGAAGCAGATAGCCTTCCACTAAATGCAGCTGGCTATAGTATCCATTTGTCTGAAGTTCATAGGTCTGCTGCATTTGTTCCACAACAGCTCCCATACTCATTTTTCCGTTTTTCTCGATATAGCTGTTCATCCTGTTCATAAGATGCTTTATAAAGACTATGCTTGAAAGAAGGAGAAGCCCTATCAGGAACGGAACGATTACTTTTTTTCTTTTCACTGCTGCTTGTTCCATCTGCACTTTATTTTTCAACCTCTATGTAATCCTCCGGTGCCAACGGCTGCTGTCCTTTTTCCATAAATGCAGTCCACGCACTGGATAACGTCATATCCGGAAGCCGTTTTATCCTACATCCCGGAGTTGTTTTTTCCAGAATAGACCTTGTATCATCTGTAAGAAGAATGGAATATTCCTTTTCTTTGTCTATTTTTTCCTGATCTACCGCGATATCTTTTAACAAAAATCCGTTTTCTTCCTTTTGGACGGTTATTTTCATCCCGGACAGAATGGGCAATTCGTATTTATTTGTTATAGAAAATTCATCCTCTGTATGATCCAGATAATTCTCTACAAGCTTCCAAACCTGTTCCCCGTTTATTTTTGCAAAATATAGAGAGGTGTCTGAGCTCTTTGCTGTCATCAGAGCAACGCGACTGCTGGTACATTCTCCCCTATAAATAGAAGCGGTGAAATAATAATATGGTGCAATAGCCAGCTGTGCATTGTTTTCAACTCGGACCGTAGTTAAAACAGAGGATGCCGCATCACGGCCATTTTTATCATTCAGTGCTATGGAATACTCCCGGTCAAAATTTACCACTGCCTTTTCTTCTGTATCCTCCGCGTTCATTGCACTGCGGAAAGCATCATATGCCTGGGCCTCATCCATCTCGCCTGACAACAAACCATGAATAGCTTCCAGACTGGCAGAAAAGGATTTTTGAGCAGAATATCGGATATAAATGGAATTACTTTTCATTTCATCTTCCAGACCGGATATATCCTGCATCATCGTCGGAACATTGGTATTCAATGAGATCACACATCTTCCATTGGCGATCAGCCTTTGTCCCTCTTCTGAGATCATGCAATCCAGCACATCCAATGCAGTCTCCAGCTTTTCCTGATCTTTTTCCAGGTCTTTATTGAATGCAATATTTAAAGACGGAGTCATATACACAAAGGCTTCCTCTGAGGTCTGGGAAAAATAAGGAATGCAGATCAGCTGCGCGTCCATCTGTGTCTGCAGCTGCTGCATAAGTGCCGGATATCCGTGGAACATTGCTGCTTTTCCTTCTACAAAGGTCTGGTATGCAATATCCGCATTAACAAGAATATCGTCTTTCCCCAAATGAGAGTCTTTTAAAAACCTGCTGGTTTCTGAAAAAATACGTTTCCATAATCCATCGTCAAATTTTACTTCCCTCGATGAGGTTTCTGCGCCGCTTCGCCATTCAATTCCATCCAGACTTGTGAATTCCCCAATGGCACCCGCCTGAATCACTTCATGGGCAGACCAGTCTTCTGCCAGATCCAGGGAATAGGGTTTGATTCCATTCTCATAAAATTGCTGGCAGGCCTCTGCATATTCCTGATAATTTGCCGGGATTTTTATACCATACTGATCAAACAGTGTCTTATTGGCAATGATCGTCTGCGGCAGACCACAGACAGGCAGCCATTGAATTTCATTGTCAGAATTTTTATAATATTGCAATGCATAGGAATAATACCTGGAAACAACATCATAACCGCAAAAATCCATAAGATACGGCTGTAAATCCTGTGCATCTGTTCCGGAGAACCGCCGCACCGTTATCACATCCGGTAGCTCGCCATGTTCTTCCATATAACTATATAAATCGGTATCATTGTTACCAACGATAAACTCTATGTCTTGATCCGGAAGCTGTTCATGAATATAAGGTACCAGATTTTTGATCAAAGAATTTTCCCAAAGATATACGGTAAGCGGCTCTTCTTTGGATACCGCTCCTGAAGGCTCACCGCATCCAAACAAAACAGCCGCGCCGACAAGCACAGCCATCATAAACGCAGCCAGATCATATTTTCTGTTTTTCATGTGTCTGCTTCCCCATTTTCCCGCTTAAAGCCCGTGCTGATTACAATAGAATGCACGCTCTGCGGGCATTCTATTGTAATGAATATGAATATTACGGTACGGCAGAGCCGCCAGTCCGGTGTGGCGAGAGCCACCCGTCCGGACTAACGGAGCCACTCCATTTTGTTTATTAAGTTTACTTTGCCATTGCTGGATCCAGTCCATATACTTCTCTCATAGAGAGGTCTTTAGACGGGTCAACACTTTCAATATCGATCTTATAG